>ERZ808275.2-NODE-2-length-260738-cov-7.132287_pt1 | contig 260738 bp, 242 predicted proteins | sample MGYA00520894_ERZ808275 | MGnify/ENA primary metagenome ERZ808275 (study PRJEB31516, sample SAMN03275598) | gut metagenome | biome: mammalia-associated habitat; material: feces | host: Papio cynocephalus | place: Kenya | collected 2012-08-03 ... | reverse complement strand
AAGATACTGGTGAAGTGAGATGTGCAAAATGTCTCACATCATTTGAAAGCTAACATTTTAAAATAATGGTATTTTTTTGTTATTCTTGAAACATAATTTTTTTTATACTAGAATATGTTTATGAAAAAAAATAAACTATTTTTTAAGGTAGCATTCATATTGTTAAACCTTACTGTTCTTATAGGGAACGGAGCACAAAACCCTATTAAAACTTGTAAAAATAGCAACTTAGAATCATTTAATGACGATGTTTCAGTTAATTATACATCATATAAATCTAATGCGAATATCGAAGATAATAAGGATTTAGATGTTTTTTTGTTGTCCTATAATGTTTCAAATGTAACGCAATCTCTTCAATTTAGAGTAGAAACAAGCGAAACTGCTGGAGAGGATGCTAATTATTATATTGGTTTTTATGAAGATAAAACAAAAATTTATCCTGCATATTTAGAATATGACGTTATTGATAAAGCAGGAAACGTTGAAGTAAAGAAAACGGAAATTGTTCAAAAAGCAAATCATGGTATTGGAAGTAGTTTAGGTGCTCAAACTTTTTCATCGTTTTGTGATATTGAAGTTCCATATGATTGCAAAGTAGATATCGATAGCGTTAGATTAACAAACGTATATAAAGCTATTTTTAAATATGATGAAAATCATTATGTAACAAGCAGAGATCCTGATTTAGAACATCCTTATAGTTTTAAATTGACAAAATATAGAACATATTATGAGAGATATTTAAATCAAATTATTGATACAAGTTTTGTAAAATTCGCTGAATATGATAATTATCTTACAATAACTGTAAAAATAGATAATTTTGGAGAAAAGATTTATTCACAATTATCTTCAACCACTAAGTCGTTATATAGCAAAAACAAAAAGAAAATAGAATCTGGTGATATTGTAGTTAGAACAAGTTTAAATATCGGTGGCGACACCTTACTTGTTATAACTAAAAAAGATGGTTCAGTGGAAAAAATAAACTCATATGTTGATAACTTAAAGTATTATGATGATGTCAACTATAGCACTTTCTTAATTTCAAATTTAAAGAAAGAAGATGTCGTAAATTTTCAATTATATGCAGCTAGCGTTAGTGTAGAACTTTTTAGTAAAAATACTCATAAAGTTATAGCAAGAAGTTCTGTTAGTTCAAGATTTGGTTTAATTGATTTCAAAATGAAAGATATTTTAAATAAAGATAACACAGTTGCAATTAAAGCAGTCGATATTAATCAAAATGTTGATTATAATGTTGTTTTTGTTTCGACAATAGTTGCTTTCTTTATTGTCTATATTGGATGTGCAATAGGTTATTACTTCTTTTTAAAAAATAAAGATAAGAAAAGTGAATTTAAAGTATTAAATAATAAACAATTTATAAAAGTAAATATACTAGGTATTCTCTGCTTATTTTCGTTAGTTGTTGACGTTCTATACATTACTGCGCGAACAACTTTATTTAATAATTCATTAACTGTATATAATCCGCTTGATTGGGTGATAATTCTAGCAAGTATTGTCTTTATTTGTTTAGGCGGGTATTTTGTGAAATATTTTTATACAAATTATAAAGATTATAGAGAAAAAATTGCTCGTGAAAGACTGAATCTTAATAAAGATGAAGCTGATGATGGAACAAAATAATAATGGAGAATAGATATGGAAATTAGAATCAAAAACTTAACAAAAATTTTCCCAGGAGATCCAAAAAAGCATAGGAAAGATACTGTTGCTGTTAAAGATCTTGATATTACAATTCCAGACGGAAAACTTATTGGGCTTTTAGGACCATCTGGTTGTGGTAAATCAACAACTTTATATATGATTTCTGGTCTTTTAGCTCCAACATCTGGTGAAATTTGGTTTGGTGATGAAGAGGTCACTAATTTGGCTGCTGAAAAAAGAGGTATTGGGCTTGTTTTCCAAAATTATGCCTTATATCCTCATATGACCGTTTATAAAAATATTGAATTTCCATTAACTAATCTTAAAGTTGAAGTTCCCTTAACAAATTTTTATAGATTTGAATTCGATTTAGAATATAAGTTAAATGATGACGATGTTATTAGTGGCATTTTAAATTCCTTGAAAACATTAGGGAAAAAGATTGGTATTAAAAAAGTTGATATTAAAAGTTCAGTCGAAAATGCCCTTTTAAAAGTAAAAGTTGTTTTAAATAAAGTGAGTGAAGAAAGCGGCAAGTTATATCTTGATAATATAAATAAAATTGTTGATTTTAAATTACTCAATAAAAACTCGGTCCAGATTCAAGAAGCCCTTTATGATGTTTCTTTTAGAAGCAAATTCGATATTGAAAATAGTGAACAAGTTTTTAGAGGGTCTATTTCTTATGAATTTAAAAAAACCTTAAAAGCTGATGATGTTTCGACATATGAAAAAGAAATAAAGGATTTATTCAAAGAATATAAGCTTAAAATTACATCTTTCGTTATAGGACAAGTAAATGGAAAATATGTACTTTATGTACAATTTGACTTTATCTCTAAAGATGTTTTCGATGCATTTAATAAAGTGCTTTTGAATAGATATGAATTTGATAAAACAGGTTTAAATATAGCAGAATTTAAAGTAGATAAAACCGAGCATGAAATTAAAAAAGTTCTTAAAGAAAAGAAAGTTAAACCATTTGACTTTAAAGTCTTTAACAGTGATGGTTCAATTAAATTGTTCTTTAAGGTTAAAAAAGTTTCTGATGCTACTATTAAAGATATTGAATCAACCTTAAAAGGACTCTTAGGAGTTCAAAAAATTGAGATTAAAAAGAGTCCGGCTTTATCTTATAGAACGCTTACAAAAGAAGAGAGGAGGAAAATTGTACTTGAAACAGCAAAACTTGTTCAAGTAGAAGAATATTTAGATAGAAAACCTTCTCAAATGAGTGGTGGTCAACAACAACGTGTAGCAATTGCTCGTGCATTAGTTAAAAGACCAAAAGTTTTACTTCTTGATGAACCATTAAGTAATCTTGATGCTCGTTTAAGACTTAAAACTAGAGAAGAAATAAGAAGAATACAAAGAGATACAGGTATTACAACCGTATTTGTTACACATGACCAAGAAGAAGCTATGTCAATTAGTGACAAGATTGTTGTTATGAAACTTGGCGAAGAACAACAAATGGATTCTCCACAAGAAGTTTATAATAACCCTAAAAACTTATTCGTTGCTCAATTTTTAGGAAATCCACCAATTAATGTTTTTGCTGGCGAAATTAAAGATAAGGGTATATATATTGGTGACGATCTAGTTTATAAAGCAAAAAATAAATTGAAGAATCAAAAGGTGTATGTAACAATTCGTCCAGAAGGATTCATTGTTGCTAGCGAATCAACAAAAGGTGAAGTTTTACATGCAAATTGTGAAACTATACAAGTGTTAGGTAGAGATTTATCATTAATTTGTACTAATAAAAATTGTAATAAAGAAAACTTTAAAGTTATTGTTCAAGATGAAATGAAAAACCATGTTGGAAAAATCAGCTTTAAATTAAAACCAGGTAAATTTTACGTTTTTGGTTTAAATGAAAAACGTATAGAGGTTAAATAATGGAAAACCAAGGAATCAATACATTTTATGATCCTCGATTAGGGGAATTAAATGTTGGATATAATGAGAATAAAAATGTTTTCGTTAGATTTTTGTCGAACAAAAAGCCAAAAAAAGAATATAAAGTAACTGGTGTTAAAGATACAGAAGCAAAAAACAATTGGCGAGCTTGGCTTTATTTAGCACCTGTTCTTGTTTTAATGTCTGTATTTTTAATTTATCCATTAATTGATACTATTTTTATTTCCTTTATGTCTAACTTTGACTACATAAAAGGGACTTATGATGGATTTACTTTAGATAACTATGGGGCAATCTTAGGATTAACTAGTATAAATGGCGCTTATGAATCTCGTATTCTAGATTATGCTTTACCAAATACTTTCTTTTTGGTTTTTGCAACTGTTATTCCATCAATAATTATTTCGCTTTTGATTTCTGTTGCTTTAAATTCTATCAAATGGTTTCAAAAAATATTACAAACAATATTTTTCTTACCTTATGTAACTAACGTTATAGCAGTTGGTATGGTTTTCTCTGTTCTTTTTGATAAAAGTGGTGTTATAAATTATGTTTTAGGTATTACTGGAAAACAATGGATATATGGTGCCACAAGATGGGATGCTATGGTTCCATTATGCATTTATATTATTTGGTCGAGTTTGCCATTTAAAATACTCGTATTTTTAAGTGGTTTACAAGGTATTGATAAACAATATTATCAAGCTGCAAAAATTGATGCTGCTCCAAAATATAAAGTTCTTGCAAGAATTACTGTTCCTTTATTAGGGCCACAAATTCTTTATATTATGATTACTTCTTTTATTGGAGCTTTTAAGGAATATTCATCAATTGTTGGTTTATTTAATGGTCCAGGTACAACAACTGGTACATATGAGTTATATACAATTGTTTATTATATCTATGATAATTTAAATACTCATACATCGTTTGCTGCAGCAGCTGCTGTTTTATTGTTTGTTATTATTCTTATCTTTACATTCTTACAAATGGGTGTATCGAAAAAGAGAATTTATTATTAATACGAGGAGAAAGTTATGGATAAAACTTTAAAAAAAGAATACATAAATTTTAATAAAGTTGATATTAATGACACTGATGTTGTCCTTTGTATTAAAGAAGGAAATAAAACGGTTAAAGCCTTACAAAAAGGCGAAAAAATTGGGCGTTTTGTTTCAACATTAATTACTTATGTTTTAATTGTCTTTTTAGCTTTACTTGTTGTTTTTCCATTTTATTGGATGATTATTACATCCTTAAAGATGAATAGAGAAATAATGCAATCTAAACAAACATTTTTTCCAGAAATTGTAATGTGGACAAATTATATCTATGTTTTTGATACTTTTAATTTTGCCACATACATGCGTAATACCATCATTGTTGCTGTATTTTCAACAATTGGTACATTGATTACAACTATTTTTTCAGCTTTTGCTTTTGCACGACTTAACTTTAAAGGCCGTGAATCATTATTTATGGTTTTCTTGATGACAATGATGATACCTGGTGAAATGATGGTTATTTCAAATTATATTACTGTTGCATCATTTGGTTGGGTTGGTGAGAACTCAACACTTATGGATGCTTATATGGCGATGATTATTCCATTCTGGGTAAGTGTTTTCTACATTTATTTATTAAGACAAAACTTTAAACAAATTCCTAATGAATTATACCTTGCTGCTAAAGTTGATGGAAAAAGTGATTGGAGCTTTTTGTGGCGTGTCATGGTTCCACTTGCTGCGCCAACCTTAATTTCTATAACTATATTAAAGTTTATGGGAACTTGGAACTCATATGTTTGGCCAAATCTTGTTACAGCTAATAACGAAAGTTATCGTTTAATATCTAATGGTCTTCGTGGATCTAGTTTTGTCGATGTTGAAGCTGGAATTACGGAATACGGATATCAAATGGCAGCAACTGTTTTAGTCACAGTCCCATTATTTTTATTGTTTATTTTCTTTAGAAAATATATTATGAAAGGTGTCGGTAGAGCCGGCATAAAAGGTTAATTTTCTCACTTTTTTAAAAGTGTATTATAAATTGGAGGATTTATGAAGAAATCTAAAATTATTAAATGTGCTGTTGCGGTACTTTCTGTAGCGTTAGTCTCAGCTTGCGGCAGCAAGGGAGGGTATACCCCAACTACAAATGCTAGTATTAGCGAACTCGTTGATGAAGATGGTGTTTTAAAAACAAAAACTACTGTCAATTTATGGTCTATTGTTGGTAAAAACAACCAAGAAGCATTAAATAAGTATATTGAAGAATTTAAGGAAGTTCAACCAAACATTGAAGTTAAGAGCAATATCATTGAAGGTAGTTACAATGATTTGAAAGATAGTGTTATTAAAGGATTTACTTCTAATAACTATCCCGATTTAGTTCAATGTTACGCCGATCACGTTGCTGAATATATTAATTATGGTAAGGCAGTCGATTTAGAGCCATATATGTACAATGATACTGTTGGCTGGACAACTGAAGAATATGATGATTTAATTACTGACTATCTTAGTGAAGGTAATGGCTACTTAGTTGATGGCACTTATAGTGTCCCATGGTGCAAATCTACTGAACAAATGTTCTATAATGAAGATGTTTTAATTGGTATGGACTTAAGTAAGTATGATAATACTGTTAATGGTGGAAAACCTTTAACTGCTGATTATCTTAATAACTTAACATGGGATGAATTGTTCAATAAATTATGCCCAGCAATTGCAAAACATGATGAATCTGTTCCTGAAGCAGAAAAATATGTTAAAACAACTGGTGATTATCATGCAATTTTCGCTTACGATTCAGACGATAACTTATTTATTACTTTAGCACAACAATATGGCTATGGTTATACATCAGTCAATAAAGAAAATGGTAAAGCTAGTATTGATTTTAATAACGATGGTATGAAGAGTGTTTTAAAAACATTCCATGAAGCCGCTAAGAAAGGATATATTATATCTAAAGGTAGCGCTGGTGGTAACTATACTAATGAATATTTTAATGTTCAAGGGACATTATTCTCTGTTGGATCCACTGGTGGTGTTAAATATCAATTTAGTTCAGAAAACCCAATGAATGTTGGTGTTGCAAGAATTCCTCAAGCTAATGTCGACAAGGCTTATACTATCAGCCAAGGTCCATCTATTGCTGTCTTAAGTCATGGTGATACTAATAGACAATTAGCTTCATGGTTATTCTATAAATTTATTTCAAATGAAGAAAACTCTCTTGATTGGTCAATTGCAACTGGTTATAGCCCAATTAGAAAATCAACTATTGAAAGTGAAAGTTATATTTCAGCTTCTGATTATAAGGCAAAAGACGACAAGAGTCTTGATAGAGTAATGGCTTATTCAAAAGCTAAAATTAATGATGTCGGAACATTATTTACTTCCCCAGCATTCAAAGGTTCATCAACTGCTAGAACTCAAGCTGGTAATTTAATGACAAAAGCATTAACAACCACTAGCGATATTAGTGAAATTGATACTTGGTTTGAAGATGCTGTTGCTCTTTGTAAAACTGCTCTCTAATTGTAATTAATAAAAATATAAAAAGAGGAATAAGAATATGAGACTTACCAAAAGAAAAATTTTAAATTTAATAAGTTTACCAGTACTTTTGGTAAGTCTTTTTTCTTGTAATGGCAATAATAAAGAAAAAAATAATAAAATAATGTTTTGGCATACTTTTGGTCAAAGTCTTACGGATGAATTAGAGGCAAAAGCTAGCGATTTTGAAAAAATCATAAAAGAAAATGAAGGTGTTGATGTTGATATCCAATTTAGTTATATAGGTAGTTATGATGATATTCAAAATCAAATTGAAAAAGGATTTGCTGTTGGAAATACTCCTACAATTGCTGTAGCTTATCCAGATCACGTTGCTAGTTATTTATCTCACGAATATTTTGACGAGGAGTTTGTTTATAATCTTGATAATTTGATGCACGATCCAGAAATTGGTTATGGTACCAATTCTTATTTAAATGATGGTAAAGATGAAAGTGATTTTGTTGAAGCTTTCTATAAGGAATCAGGAGAATATTTAAAAAAAGGCACATACTCATTACCTTTCCTTAAAAGTAGTGAAGTATTAATGTATAACAAAGATGTTGTTGATGAAAGACTTTTAAAAGCCTATGATTCTACAATTACAGATTATGATAAATATATGGCTAATTTAACTTGGGATCAATTTATTGATCTTTTAAAATTTGTTAAAAAAGACATAGATAATGGTGGAGAGATATGTGGTAATGCCCTTGAAGTACCTTTTATCTATGATAGTGATGAAAATTTATTTATTACTAAATGTTATCAAAATAATATCCCATTTATTTCTATTAAAGATGGAAAAGGGTCGTTAGATTTTGATAATGGTAAAGCAAAAGAAATGGTTAAAACTTTAAAAAGTTATTATGATGATGGTTTATTAAAAACTAAAGGTAGTAATGACGGTCAATATGGTTCTTATTCATTTACTGAAGGAAGGTGTTTATTCACGGTTGGAAGTAGTGGTGGGGCTGGTTATAATGACCCAGGTGATGCTAGTTTTAATGTTGGCGTCGTTAAGGTTCCATATGAAAATAATAACCCATTATATATTTCGCAAGGACCAACTTTAACTTTATTAAAAAGTAAAGGTGTTAATGAAGAAACTAATGAGTTTAGAAAAGAATATGGTTGGAAATTCCTTAAATATATCACTAATACTGAAAACAACGCGGACATTTGTTATTTAGGAAGTGAGGGATATGTTCCTGTTAGAGAGTCTTCTTATGCTTCTGGTTACTATAAAGATTATTTAGAAGAAGGAGATACTTTCTTAGCAAGAACCTCAAAGGTTGTTGTTGAAGATATTAAAGGCAGATATTTATCAACCCCAGCATTTAAAGGAAGTAGTTTAGCTCGTGATCAAGTTGGTGGAATTATTGCCAATGTATTTTTAGATAAATACACAATTGATCAAGCGTTTGAAGAAGCTAAAAAGATGGCTTCACTAGGTATGTAATATGAACTTATTTAAGAAATTATTTTTAACAATTGTAACTTCATTATCAGTGTTTGTTGTTTCATCTTGTAATAAAGAAGGTTTTGTTGATTACGCTTCAAAAAGCGAAGCAAGACTTGCACTTGATTATAAAGATAAAAGCTTTTTAACAGATGGCATTGCTAAAGTTTCTTTAGAAACAGCTATTGATGGAGATACCGCACATTTTAAAGAAGAAGGCGTTAAAGAAACTATCAAATGTCGTTTTTATGGTGTTGATACTCCTGAATCGACTGGTGATATTGAGCCTTATGGGAAAGCTGCTAGTAATTTCACTAAGGAAAAACTTAAAAAAGCTGATAAAGATGGAACAATAGTTATTTCGGTTCCATCAGATACTTATACTAAGCCATCATTTGATTCTACAGGATCTAGATATCTTGCGTTAGTGTGGATCAACGAAGATGTAAAAAATTGCGATTATAAAGATCTTGAACTTTTAAATCTTCTTTTAGTTCAAGAAGGATATAGCGACGTTAAAAATGCTTCGCAAATTGAAAGATTAGAACCTATATTTAGAGAGGCATGGCAACAAGCTCAAGATCTTAAGCTCAATATGTTTTCTGACGAAGATGATCCACTTTATAATTATGGTAATTATGAACCAGTTTCACTTTTAGATATGAAAATTGAGTTAGAGAAACAAATTGCAGCTCAAGCTAAAGGCGAAGAATATAAAAATAAATATGATAATAAAAATGTCAAAGTTGTCGGCACAGTTGTCGGTTATGCAAATCGAATTATTTATCTTCAAAATTATTATTCTGTCGAAAATGGTGGAAGGTTTGGATATGGAGAATATGCTGGAATAAATATTTATACTGGTATGGGTAGTATTTCTAGTAAATTCTATAAAAAGAATACTTATTTACAAATATGTGGAACTGCTGTTGATAGTGAAAATTTTGGTTTCCAAATAAGCGGTTGTTCTTTTAAAGAATATAACCCAAAGGAAAACGATGCACAAGTTTTAATATCTCCAAAGGATAACACCGATGAATATAAAATGTATACCTTTGAGAAGAGTGTTAAAGATATTAAACAAAATGATTATGAAATATTGAATTCACCAGTTGAGTTTACGGATGAGGTTAAAGTTACTGGTGGTTATGATAGCACAACCTCTAACGAGATTACCCTTTATGTTGCAACTAAAGAGGGTGAAGAACTTGATTTTAATGTTTATTTATCATTTATTTATAAGCCAGATGAATCTAATCCATCTCTTGCGTGGAATAGTTATACATATTTTGTTGACAAACTCTTTACTTTACAAGGTGTTCTTGCTCTTCACAAAACTAAAAAAGGTAATTATAAGGTGCAAATATTGCCAACAACCAGTAGTGATTTGTCATTAGTAGGTGGATATGAAGGCTAAATTTAAATCTCTATTCATATTATTGAGCTTGGTTTCGCTAGTTTCTTGTAAACAAGATGTTGATGAGAATTTTGATGATAAACCATTTATAAGCGAAATTCTCGTTAATGAAAATTTTCTTGATAGTGCTATAGAAATTTCAAATACTAAAGTATTAAAAAATGAATATTTTTTAAACTTTTATCAAGGAAGTAATATTTTATTTACAAAGAAGATTAATGATGATTTTTTAGATAATGAAAATGAATCCATTGTTTATCAAAATTCACGATTCAGTAAGACTCTTGATCAAAATGTAAAGGTTGTAAAATTTAAAGACAACTATATTTATGGTAGTAACTATATTGAAATAGTTGATAAGAATAACAATGTGATTGATTCTATTGGCACAAAAGGTTTTAGTTACGAAATAATTAATAATGGTAGCTTAATTAAAAATGAAAATAATTTATTTGCAACTAAAGTTTTTGATAAAAAAGTTTGGTATAGAGTTCGTAGTGATAACACAAAATATTTAGGCAATTTAAAAACCCCAATTAAATACGATGATTTTATAAAAGGTCCATCAATCATGGAAAATTATTTAGGTAGTCCATTTGTAAAAGATGGTAAACCTCTTGGTGGTTTTCTTGAAACTAGTGTTAGTTCATATGGCGATGGTGATACAACTAATTTCGTTTATAAAAGTGCTGATGGTAGCAAGCTTGATGTATTGAAAACTGTTGAAAGAACAAGATATTATTATGTGGACACTCCCGAAATTGATCATAGTAGTGAAGGAAGTGGTATAAAAGAAGAACCATGGGGCGTTGCAGCTCAAAATTACACTAATAATATTTTAGGAAATGCCAAACACATTTTAATTCAAAGTGCACTTGGTGGAAGCTTAAGAGAAACTTATGGAAGATTGCTTGGGTTTGTTTGGTATACAAATGTTGAAAGTCCCGACTTTTTTGATTATAAATTATTAAATTATGAATTAGTTTTAAATGGATATGCTAAATTTATGTCTGGTTCAATATTAAACGAAATGTTGTCTAATGAAGTTTTATATTATCATTACTTTGATATAGCAAATGAGATTGCCGCATCAAAAGGGATAAAAATTCATGGAGAAATCGATCCAAATTATAACTATAAATAGGAGGAATATTTATGTTTTGTCAACATTGTGGTAAAAATATCAAAATAAATGAAGAAAAATTATCTAAAGTTAATGGTGAAGTAAATAAAACATTAATTATTGATCCAAAAGTAGAAAAGGTTTATGTATGCCCAAGATGTAATCATATTGTAAAAGAACATCTTGATAAACAAGACTTAAAAGAATTGTCTCAAGCGAGTCACGCAGAAATTCATCGTGCGAAAAATAAGTTTTCATCTGGAATGGTTTCTTTAATGATTGGTTTTATCTTATCTTGTATATCTTTTTTGTTTTTATCAATGGCATTTAAGGCTACTAACAACTATAATTTAGTTATTGGCATCGAATTTTATGTTTTTGTCGCTCTTATTGTTATCGGTGTTACCTTATTAACAATAGGAATAAGTTATGTTGTTATAGGTGTTAAACGAACTAAAATGTATCAAAACGTTTTAAAAGACATTCAAAATGATACATTTGTTCAATAAAAATGGTTTAAAGACGTATCGTCTTAAATATAAATTTTGGAGGAACTTATGAAGAAAAAATTTATTAATGCATTAATTATTGGTGGTGTTGCTGTTTTAGGACTCTCGGGACTTGTTGGTTGCCAAAAAGAAGAAGAAAAACCAGAGCCAAAACCTGTTACTGGTTTTACTATTGCTAATAAAAATGCTTTACAAGAAGTTTGGAAACTTGGAGAAGTCGATAGAGAGATGACATTTACCTTTACTGGAGCAGAAGTTAATGTTGCTAGTGCTATTTCAAGTGGGGCTTTAACAATAACAAGTAGCGATAGTGAAGTTGTTGTAGTTAATGGTTTCATGCTTGCAGCAAAAGGTGTCGGTAAATCAACAGTTACTGCAACTTATACTAACAGTGAAGAGTTAGGTGGTGAAAAATTTAGTGATACAGTTGAACTTGAAGTTAAAGAACAAGATAAAGAGAAAGAAGCTATTAAAGCAACTGTTACAGAATTTGCTAATGCAGAATATGATGAAAGTGTTGGTAATAAAGAAGTTTATTTAGTTACTGGAACAATTACTAAATTTAAAGGTGAAAATGGTGGAGAATATGGAAATGTTTATATTTCAGACGGAACAACTGAAATATTACTTTATGGAACAACAGCCACCAATACAGCTTTAAAATTTGCTGATGGAAAATGGGGTTTCAAGAATCCAAAAGATTATTTAACTAATGAATTTACCAAAAACCTTAAGGTTGGTGATAGCGTTACAGCTTTATTAATTAGACAAGATTATAAAGGAGCTGCTCAAGGCGTTGGTTTGTACGTTTATAAAGGCGAAGGTACTTATGATGATCTTGTTACTCCAACAAAAGCAACCCTTGAAGAAGTTATTAATGATTCAAACGTTACCCCAGGCGTTAAATTATTTGAAACAGAAGCAACAATTCTTGGTTTTGGTACAGATCAAGACAATTTATCAGATACGCCAAATAACAAATATGGAAACATGTTTGTAACTGATGGCAAAAATACTATTCAAGTTTATGGCGCTACTGCTGGTAAACGTATGAATTGGTATAAAGGGAAAATAAGTATTCATAATCCACAAGACTTCTTAACAAATGAAATTACAAAGGATTTAAAGAAAGGTGATAAAATTAAGTTCAATTGTGCTAGAAGTGATTATAAGGGTGTTAAACAAATAGGCATAACTTCTCTTACAAAAGTTGAATAGAATATTAAAAGTAAATTAGAGAACCGAATTATCGGTTCTCTAATTTAAAGTAATAGAATATAAATTGATTTACAATAAAAATTGATTTAGTTATAATATTAAAGCATTTTGGTCCTCTAGCTCAGTTGGTAGAGCAACTGACTCTTAATCAGTGGGTCCGGAGTTCGAGTCTCCGGAGGATCACCAAAATTAGAAATAACCTCATTTTTGAGGTTTTTCTTTTTATAAAGTAGTTTTTTATTTATTTAATTAACTATATAATAATACTATGATTACAATTTATACCTCACCTAACTGTTCATCATGCAAAAAAGTAAAACAATGGTTTGATGAAAATAAAATACCTTACAAAGAAAAAAATATTTTTACTTCGGTTTTAAATCCCGAGGAGTTAAAGGACATTTTAAAGAAAACTGAAAACGGAACTGACGATATTATATCAACACGAAGTAATATCATTAAGGAAGGTAAAGTAAATATTGATGATATGAAAATAAGTGAATTGATTCAATTTATTATCAAAAATCCTTCTATTTTAAAAAGACCTATTATGGTTGATGATGATAAAATTCAGGTTGGATATAACAAATATGAAATATCATCATTTGTTCCAGCAGCTAAAAGGGTAGCATACAACAATTGTCCTCACTCACAAATGTGTGATAATTGTCCAAATGCAAAGAATATTAAATAAAAAACTAGGTTTAAACCTAGTTTTTTATTTCTTTATTGTACTAAAAGCACGGACTTGTTTATTTTTAGGATTATCAACATATGGGACATTTGCTTCTGTACATATTTCTTTTAAAGCCTCCTTGGCTTTATTTAAAGAATTTCCTTCAAGTTCAAGTTCATAGTCGACAATTCCATTATAAGTATTTTTATCAATTGAGAAATCACCTTTGTCTTTAAAATTATTAAATTGAATTCTTTCAGTTTCAAGGGAGGCTTGAATTTTTAGTTCTTCTGGATTGATGTTTAACATTAATATAACGTCTTTAATAGAACATTTTGGGAAGACGCCTTTGTCACGGAAATCTTCATATTGTCTCCATGATATTTTTTCATTTTTTTCAAGTAAACCTTCGGCCATAGGTGCTTTTAAAGTCATCATAAAAATATCTCTTTCTCTTATTCTAAGGCCAATACCTGCTTTTTTTAATTTAAAATCATCGGTATCGATATAATGGTTTATTTGTTTAACACGGTCATATTTTTCAGCGTGATAAAAATCTATAATCTTATTATAATCAACTTTACTTATTAGACATTTAGCTTCAATCTCTATATTAGTAGCCATTTCTTTTTCCTCTTTTCATAAATATGATACAATAATTGAGTATTATATAAAAGATAAAGGGATTTATTATGTTAGAAAATTTATTTAGTATCGAAGAATTTAATAATAATTTTTGGTGGTTATACCTTATACTAGCGGTAATAGTTGCGTTAGTTTTTTTAAGTTTATTAATAATTAAATTTAAGAAAAAAGATAATAAAAGCACTATTGATTATAAAGAGATTTTTAATGATCTTGGTGGAAAAACAAATATTATAAGTCATGAATTAAAAGGGACAAGACTTGTATTAGTTTTAAAAGATTATAATCAAATTAATCGTGAAAAACTCACTAAATATGGTGTAGAAAGAGTCGTTGTTATGGCTAATAAATATATCCTTGTTGGGAAAAAAGAAAATCTTGAAGAGATAAATAATAATTTAGATTAATTTTAAGTTAATAAGATCTTCTTTTATTTTTTCAATTGGTAGACCCATTACATTATAAAAACTACCATCAATTTTTTTGATGAAATGAAATTTAGTGTCATCTTGTATTGAATAGGCGCCAGCTTTATCAAGTACATTAATTGATTTTAAGTAGTTATTAATTTGCGATTCTGTTAATTTTGAAAAAGTAACTTTAGTTATAACTTCTCTTTTAATCGTAATTCCATTATAAAAAATAGTGTAACCACTAATAACTTCGTGAGTATTATTGCTTAATGTAGATAAAAACTTTCTTGCTTCATCAATATTTTTTGGTTTCCCATATATTTGATTATTAAAATAAACAATTGTATCTACTGTTATTAAGCAATCTTCTTTATTAATTTTATCTTTTAAGGAAAGTGCTTTATGGAAACTTTCTTCTAAAGCATAGTTTTTTAAGTTGGGTGAAAGGTTTTTTTCATTAAATAAAGGGACAATTATTTTAAAATTGTCCGTTATTTTATGCATTAATTCTTTTCTTCTAGGAGAAGATGAGCCAAGAATAATCATAATTAAGATTTTTTGTTCATGATTAAAGGAATAATCATTGGGTTACGTTGAGTCTTTCTGAAATAATATTTTGAAACAACGCTCTTTATTGTATTTTTTAAGTCTTGGAAAGTAACTTTATTAGAATTTAAAAGTTCATTTAATGCATCTTGAACTTGAATTTGGGCATGTCTTACTAAATGGTCTTCATTTTTTCCATATGAAACGAATCCAACTGTTTGAATTCTTGGTTCACATAAAAGTTTGTTGGTTTTACTATCTAACAATATAAAAACACTAACCATACCATCATCTTGTAAAACCTTACGATCACCAATAACTTCTGTAGTAACCCCATTAGTATCATTCCCATTAATATAAATGTCATCGGCTTGGATTCTTTCGCCATCTTTAATATTGTGATTTTGTAAAATTAATGTATCCCCATTTGCTAAAACAAAGATATTATCTCTATTCATACCTAAAGATTCGGCAAGATCAGCATGAAGTTTTTGCATATGATATTCGCCATGTGCAGGCATAAAATATTTAGGTTTAAATAATTTTAAATTAAGTCTTAATTCTTGTCTTGATGGGTGACCAGAAGAGTGTATATCGCTAAAAACAGAATTTGTGATAACGTCTGCACCATATCTTGTTAAATTATTAACAACTTTTTGGATTGAAACGCCATTTCCTGGGATTGGAGATGAAGAAAATACTACAGTATCCCCAGGTTGAATTCTAATTTCTTTTAATAAACCATTGGCAATACGGCTTAAAGCAGCCATTGGTTCTCCTTGAGAACCTGTGCAAAGAACAACTAATTCATTGTCTGGAATGTATTTTGCTTCGGAAGCTTCTTTAATCATACTATCAGGAATTTTTACATAACCGAATTTTCTAGCACAATCAACAGTGTTTTCCATCGATCTTCCTAAAATAATTATTTTTCTTTTGTGAGAAAGGGTAGCATCAACAATTTGTTGAATTCTTGATATGTTACTAGAGAATGTTGAAATTATTAATCTTCCAGGTGCTCTATCAAAAATTTCATTAATCGAAGTAATGACATTTTTTTCGCTTGGTGTCCAACCTTCTTTTTCGGCATTTGTTGAGTCAGCTAAAAGTAAATCAACACCTTCCTCGCCCATTCTAGTCATTTTAGCAAGTTGAATATCTGGACCAACTGGCGTTAAATCAATTTTAAAATCGCCAGTTGTTACAATTCTTCCTTCTGAAGTATCTACACAAATACCAAAAGAATCTGGAATAGAGTGTGTGACTCTAAAGAAACTTACTTTATATTCACCCAAGGTTAAGATAGTGTCTTGATCATATTCTATAATTTTTATATTTGTTTTAATTTTTTTGTCTTCTAATTTTTGACGAATTAAAGCAGCAGCTAATTTTGGTGCGTAAATAACAGGAATATTAATAGTTTTTATTAAGAAAGGTATAGCACCAATATGGTCTTCATGACCATGAGTTATTAATAAGCCTCTTATTTTATAATTATTTTCTTTTAAATGAATATAGTTAGGTATAACGTAATCTACACCAACTAAATCATCTTCTGGAAATTTAACTCCTGCATCTATAATAATTAAATCATTTTGACTTTCAATACAATAAGTGTTTTTACCAACTTCACCTAAACCACCTAAAGCATATACTTTAATAGGATTTTGCATAAAATTTCTCATAAACGTACAGTCCTTTTATTTTCTTTATTTACTTCTTTTGCGTTAATATTATATTAAAATTTATATAATATAACAAATGTTAAATTGTAAATTTTTATTAAATATTTTATTTTTTAATAAAATATATATCAAAATAATTTATTAATAAATGCAAAAATAAATTTAAATGATTGTTTTAATTGAAACATTAATTTTAATGCTTTTATTTAAAGTTTATTTTCGTTAAAATATGTTTATAAATATTTAGGTATATGTTGTGTTTTTATTGGTCACAACCTTTCTAGCTCTAGGCCATAAATTAGAGACTATCTGTTTAAAAATAAAATTTGTACTAAATTTATTATTAAACATGATACATACCTATCTTTTTTTCTTTATATAGGAGGAATTATATAAATATGAAGAAAATTAAAAAATTGATGTTTGCTGTTACTGCAGCAGTTTTAGTTGGTGGTCTTGCAAGCTGTGGTGGAGACAATAATGAAGATGGCACAAATTACAAAGTTGCTATGATTACCGATTACGGTGACATTACTGATGAATCATTCAACCAAACAACTTGGGAAGCAGTTAAAGAATATTGTGAAACTGAAAAAGTTGAATACAAGTATTATAAACCAGCTGATAATAGTGATGCTGCACGTATTGAATCAACAGAAAAGGCAATTGATGATGGATACAATGTAGTCGTTATGCCAGGTTATGCTTTCGCTAAAACTATCGATACAGTAGCTGAACAATATGCCGATGTTAAATTTATTGCTCTTGACGTCGCAAAAGGCGATTTATTAGGTGCTCACTATAGTGATTATAATTTTAATCCAGATGATGAAAAATGGGCTGGTTATAAATTACCATCAAACGTTTATTGCGCAATTTATCAAGAAGAATTATGTGGATATATGGCTGGTTATGCCGCTGTTAAAGAAGGATATACAAATCTTGCATTTTTAGGTGGTATGGCAGTTCCTGCAGTTGTTAGATATGGTTATGGATTTGTTCAAGGTTGCGATGCTGCTGCTGAAGGAAAAGAAATCAAAATTACATATGCTTATGGCAATCAATTCCAAGGTGATGCCGATATAAAAGCACGTACTGATACATGGTATAAAGGCGGTGTTGAAGTTGTTTTTGCTTGTGGTGGTAGTATCTATACTTCTGCTTGTGAATCAGCAAAAGAATATAATGGTAAAATCATTGGTGTTGACGTTGACCAATCCTATATCATTAATGGTAATTATGGCGCTGGTATGTGCATTACTTCTGCTATGAAAGGTCTTGGTGTTACCGTTAAAAATAGATTAAATGATCTTATTAAAGAAGGTAAGTTTAAATCAGATATTGAAACATTAGGTTTGGTTTCTGGTGAAGATCCAGATGCTAACTACGTTCAATTACCAACAAAGACATGGTCAATGAAGAAATATACTGTTGAAGATTATAAAGCGCTTGTTAAGAAATTATATGATGGAACAATTAAAGTCAGTAATGATACAAGTAAGGAACCAACAGTTAGTGCAACAACTAAAGTAGAATATCAAGGAAACATTAAATAAATTGTTTTAAAATGCTTAAAAGGGAGGTTAAACCTCCCTTTTTTAAAAAATAGTGGAGAACTCTATGGAAAATAATTACGTAATTGAGATGGTGAACATAACAAAAACTTTCCCTGGAATTATTGCTAATGATGACATAACATTGCGATTAAAAAAAGGCGAAATACATGCATTGTTAGGTGAAAATGGTGCTGGTAAATCAACTCTTATGAGTGTACTTTTTGGTCTTTATACACCTGATAATGGCTATATTAAAAAAGATGGAGTACGTGTAGAAATTAAGAATCCAAATGATGCTACTGCATTACATATTGGTATGGTCCATCAACATTTTAAATTAGTTGATGTTTTTACCGTTTTGGATAATATTATCTTAGGAGCTGAGACTACAAAGTTTGGTTATTTAGATAGAGTTCATACAAAAGAAAAAATTAGTGAATTATCTAAAAGATATGGCTTATATGTTGATTTGGACGCAAAAATAGAAGATATCACTGTTGGCATGCAACAACGTGTTGAAATTTTAAAAATGTTATATCGTGATAATGATATTTTAATTTTTGATGAACCAACAGCAGTTTTAACACCTCAAGAAATCGATGAACTAATGCAAATTATGCGAAATTTGGCTAATGAAGGCAAATCAATTTTATTTATAACGCATAAATTAGATGAGATTATGGCTGTCGCTGATAATTGTACAGTTTTAAGAAAAGGTAAAGTTGTTGGTGAGGTTGAAGTAAAAAATACTACGAAGGAAGAATTATCAGAAATGATGGTTGGTAGAAAAGTCCAACTTCAAGTTAATAAAGAAGAAAAAGTTCCTGGTCAATCAGTCTTGCAAGTTAGGAATTTAAGCATGTTTGATAAAATTCGTAAATTATTTGTCGTTAAAAATGTATCTTTTGATGTTAAAAGAGGTGAAATACTTTGTATTGCAGGTATTGATGGTAATGGTCAAAGTGAATTGATATATGGCATTACTGGACTCGAACCAACTTACGATGGTCAAATATTTCTTTGTGGAAAAGACATTACTAATCTAAGTATTAGAAAAAGAAATTTGATTGGCTTAGCACATATTCCTGAAGATAGACATAAATATGGCCTTGTTTTAGATTATCCATTGGATTACAACTTGGTTTTACAAAAATATTTTGAAAAGCCATATTCTAAAATTGGTTTTATAGATAAAAATGAAATAAGAAAATATGGTGTTAGATTAATTGAGGAAAATGATATCAGAACTAGCCAAGGAACTTTTACTAAAGTTAGAAGTATGAGTGGTGGTAATCAACAAAAGGCTATTATAGCCCGTGAACTTGATAGAAATTGTGATTTAATTGTTGCCGTTCAACCTACACGTGGTCTTGATGTTGGCGCAATTGAACACGTCCATAAACAATTAATTGCTGAAAGAGATAAAAATAAAGCCGTATTATTAGTTTCTTTAGAACTTGATGAAGTCATGAATTTATCTGATAGAATCCTTGTAATGCACAAAGGAGAAATTGTTGGTGAATTTGATCCAAAGAAAGTTACAAGACAAGAATTAGGGCTTTATATGGCCGGCGCAAAACGCCAAACTATAAAATAATTGTAGGAGAAAAATATGGAAAAAATAAAAAATGAAAAGGAAAAATCCAATAAAGTTAAGCAATTTTTTCATAATGTTTGGTTTTCGATTAAAAGATTTTTTAAATGGCTTCTTTCAATGGAAGGGTTTGTTACTTTTTTAACATCGATATTGTGTATATTAATTGGCTTAGTCATCGGTTATTTAGTTTTGCTCTTTATTAATTATAGAGGTGCAACAGAAGGTATTTTAACCTTAATACAAAACTTTATGTCTTACAGTAAACCAGAATTACAAATTAAATATTTTGGTTTAACCTTAGCACAAACCGCTCCTTTAATTATGACTGGTTTATCAATTTTATTTGCTTATAAAGCCGGATTATTTAACATTGGTGCTGCTGGTCAATATACAATGGGAGCTTGTGCGTGTCTTATTTCAGCATTAGTTTTCAAGCTGCCATGGTATGTTTGTTTGCTTTTTGCTGTCTTGGCTGGGGCAATTTGGGGAAGTATTGTTGGTATGTTTAAGGCTTTCTTAAACGTTAACGAAGTTATTTCTGCAATCATGCTTAACTGGATTGGTTTGTATTTAACAAATATCCTTATTACTGATTCTAGTGCTTGGGATACAATAAAACATGAAACATACTCAGTTGAAACTGTGAACCCAGGTGCTATTTTACCAAAACTTGGATTAGATGAATTATTTAATCAATCGTATGTAACGATTGCCATTTTTATTGCTGTTATTGTGGCAATTATCGTTTTAATCGTGTTAAATTTTACTACATTTGGTTATGAACTCAAGGCTACCGGGTTTAATAAGAATGCTGCTAGATATTGTGGTATGAAAGAGAAGAAGAATATTATTCTTACAATGGCAATTTCAGGTGGTCTTGCTGGGTTAGGCGCTTCATTATATTTCCAAGCCGATCTTCAACCATGGTATGCTTCTTCAGCCATACCAGCAATGGGCTTTAATGGTATAAGTGCAGCTTTCTTAGGCGGTTTAAATCCAATTGGAACGATTTTCTCATCTTATTTCCTAAGTCATCTTACTAGTGCCGGGGCTAAACTTGATACAAATTACTATAGTGCACAAGTTTCAGATTTGATTTCTTCCGTTATCATTTATTTATGTGCATTTGTTGGATTCTTTAAATATTTTGTTATAAAAAAACAAATGGACACAGAAATTGATCGTTCTCTTTTTTCAAGAAAGAGTAAAAAATTAAGTAAGAAAGGAACAAAATAATATGGACATTCTTGCACTTGTTATTCAATATACATTAGTTTTTGCTTCTGTATTAGCACTTGTTGCTTTAGGTGGTATGTTTGCCGAAAGAAGCGGTGTTATTAATCTTGGCCTAGAAGGTACAATGGTTATTGGCGCTTTAGGTGGAGCGTTAACAATGAGATTTTTGCCAGATAATACCCCTACATTTGCTGTTATTGTGCTTGTATTACTTGCAAGTATTGTATGTGGAATGCTTTATTCCTTATTACTTGCAGTAGCTTCTATTACATTTAAGGCTGATCAAACCATTACTGGTACTGCTTTAAATATTATGGCCACTGCTCTTGCTACTGTTGTTGTAAAAGCAATAACTTTGAATGTAGATGGAAAGGCAACTCCAAAACTCGATTATATTCAACTTCAAAAATCATTTATTTTTTATTCTGACGAAATAAATTTTGCTTGGATTCTTCCGGTCTTATTATTAATTATTGGAGCAATTTTAGTTTTGCTTGCTATTATTAAATTTAAACAAAACAAAAAGAAACAAAAAGTACTCTTATGTATTGGAATTTCTTCATTTGTGCTATTTGTATTATTTTCAATACTTTGTGCTTTTGGTTTAATTGATATTTCCTTTAACTGGGCTGTATCACTAAGTTTATTTATTTTCTTTGTTTTATATTTATTAAACTTTATTTTCAACAAAATCCCTTTAAAGAAAAAAATAAGTGCCAGTAATATTGTAACTCTTATAGTTATTTATTTATTGTTTTTGGCATCAGTAATCTTTAATTTATTAAATCGTACAGTCATTAAAATTCAATTAAACTGGTTCACAGTTATTATGTTTGTTTTAGTCTTTGTTGCTTATTATGTTATTTATCATACAAGATTTGGCTTGAGATTAATGTCTTGTGGTGAGAATCCTCAAGCGGCTGATTCAGTTGGTATTAATGTTATTAAAATGAGATATTTAGGAGTTTTAATATCAGGATTCTTTGCAGGGATTGGCGGAATTGCTTTTATTGCGAGTGTTAACTCTTCGTGGTCCTTTGATGTTGGTGTTGCTGGATTTGGTTTCTTAGCATTAGCGGTCATGATCTTTGGTCAATGGAAACCTTTAGCTATTCTCTTTGGAGCAATTATCTTCGCGGTATTCCGTGCTATTGGCTTAATTTATGTTAGCATACCAATCCTTAAAGATTTAAAGATTGATTCGACTTGGTATTCGATGCTTCCATATATTGTGTGCTTGATTGTTCTTGCGTTTACTAGTAAAAAATCTCGAGCACCAAAAGCTGAAGGTATTCCTTACGATAAGAGCCAAAGATAGAATATTAAAAATTAAAAAGTTGCAATTATAAGAAATTGCAACTTTTTCTTTTCTGGTTCTGTGAAATAAAGTGTGTATGGAAAAAATATCATACACACTTATTTTCACAGTTTTAATGGCTCTGCAATTGTTATACACAATTATACACACCTTATTTCACAGAGCTTCTTTTCTTCAAAATCTATATATAAAATGGCCTAAAATTTTAAATTAGGCCATTTTATATATTCATTATTCTACAAAACTATTTTCTTATTTTCGATTTGTTTTTGATAAGTTTCTATTTGTGAATCAACATCGAGTTCTTTAAATTGATTCATATATAATTCATAGTAATAACCTTTTTTATTCATAAGAGAAACATGATTACCATCTTCAATTACTTTACCATTTTTCATAACGAGGATTCTATCACAATCAACGATAGTTGACAATCTATGAGCGATGATAATTGATGTTCTTCCTTTTAACATTTTGTTAACTGATCTTTGAATAATTGCTTCGGTTTCAGTATCAATTGAGGAAGTTGCCTCATCTAATATTAATATTGCTGGATTTCTAATTAACGCTCTAGCAAATGATATTAATTGTTTTTGACCTTGCGATAATTCATCTCCACCATCTTTTAAGAATGTATTATATCCATTTTTAAGTGTAAGAATGAAGTTATGTATATCAAGTTTCTTACAAACATCAATTATTTCTTCATCTGTTGCATCATGCTTACCATATTTAATGTTATCTTTGATAGTACCTTTAAATATGAATGGATTTTGTTGAACATAACCAATATTACTTCTTATCCAACCTACCGAACGTTTTTTATAATCGACTCCATCAATTAAAACTTTACCTTTTGTTGGTTCATAGAATCTACACAGTAAATTAACGGTTGTAGATTTTCCAGATCCCGTTTCGCCAACAATTGCACAACTTGCTCCCTTTTTAATATCTATATTTAAATCATGAATTACTTCAACACCTTTTAAATAAGAGAACGAAACATGATCAAATTTAATATCACCTTCAAGTTTCTCAAAATTTTCTGTTTTGTTATGGAAAAGGTCACCATATTTTTTAATTACTTCGTTTGAATCAACAAGGGTTGGTTTTGTGTTTATTAAACTAAATATTTTTTCAACACTTGCTTGAGTAGCCATTAATTCACTAATAATTTCGCTGAAATCACCAATTGGATTATAAATGCTACTTACAAAGCCTAAGAAAACAATAAATGTTCCTAAGCTATATGTGACAGAATCTTTAACACCTAACATTGGGAAAACAATAATGATTATTGATGTAGTAATAGTACTTAAAAGAGTGATAGATGGATAATAGGGAGCACTAACTCTACCGGCTTTATATCTTTTCTTAAAGACGTCTTCAGTCGTGTCATCGCATTCTTTATAGATATTTTCTTCAATACCCATTGTTTTAATTGTCTTGTTTCCATTAATACATTCGGCTAACCATTTAACAAAATCGCTATAAGCGTTTCTTGCAATACGGTGAAATTTAAGTATTTGCTTTTCAAAGAAGAGAGTGAGTAAACCGATTAATGGAGTTGTGGCTAAAATGATTAATGATAACTTCCAATCAGTTGAAAACATTGTTACTAATGTAAATATTAAGTTCATTGAAATCCAAAAAACTCTTAAAACACTATAAGACATAACGTCGCCAATACTAGCAGCATCGTTTTGTAAACGAGCTATTAACCATCCAGATGGGGTTTTATCATAATAACTATATGAAAGTTCTTGAATACGCTTAAAGGCATCTCTTCTTAAACTAGTCATAATAGTCATTTCAAAATAATTCATTAAGAAGAAAGTACCAAAAATTGATATTGATCTAAAAACGATTAGGGATATATATAAAATTATTGTTGCAAAAAAGGTAATATTAAATTTAAATCCTAAAATATTAAAGTTTAAAATTACATCAAATATGTTGTTTGTAATAGCAATGTTTTTACTAGAATTTGTTAAAGCAAAATTGACTGCTGGCGTAAAAGAACTATCAAAAAAGGATGTTCCAATCATACATAGAATAATCAATATAATTAAAGGCCAATGTGGTAAAAGATATCTAAATGCATCTTTCCAAACGCCTAAATTTAATTTCTCTATTTTGTCTTCATCTTTATATATTTCTGCCATAATTTTTATACCATTTTTGTTTGTATTTCGTAAATTCTCTTATATAAACCTTTCTTTTTGATAAGGTCTTCATGTTTTCCTATTTCAGAGATTTTTCCATCCTCTAAGACAATAATTAAATCAGCATCTTTAGCGGTTGAGATTCTATGAGTAATAATAAATGTTGTTGATTTATGTTTGGCTTCTTGCAAAGATTTTCTAATTTCATAATCAGTTTCAGTATCAACAGCACTTAAACTATCATCAAAGACAATAACAGGTGCTTCGGTAATTAATGTTCTAGCAATGGCAACACGTTGTTTTTGTCCGCCAGAAAGAGTCATACCTTTCTCGCCAACAGGAGTTTTATAACCTTCTTTAAATTGCATAATATTATCATGAATATGTGAGATTTTTGTTGCATATTCAATGTCTCTTTGAGTTGCATCTGGCTTAGCAATTTTTATATTATCTTCAATTGTTTTGCTAAAAAGGAAAGGATCTTGAAGAACAGTCGAAACATTTCTTCTTAAATAATGTTTTTGGATGGTTTTTATATCATGCCCATCAAGTAAAATTTCACCACTTGAGCAATCATAAAGTCTTGTTAATAAATAAATTAAAGTTGTTTTTCCACAACCAGTTTTGCCCATAATAGCAACAGTTTCCCCGGCCTTAACTTTAAATGAAATATCTTGCAATACAGGATCTTTAGCATCACAAAACATATATGAAACATTTTTAAATTCAATATTTCCTTTAATTTCGGGTGTTTCACCTGTATATAAATCTTCCATTGGTTCATCAAGTATCATGGAAATTCTCTCTAAAGAAGCATTAGCTCTTGCTAAATTAGAAAGAATAGTTGCAAGGTCTCTAATTGGCCAAACCATCATATTGGTAAAAGTAAATGAAACATAGAAAGTCCCAAGACTTATTCCATTTGGATCGCCCTTTGAACCTAAATAATAAAGATAGAAACCAAAAATTGTTGTTAAAGCAATTTGACTAAAAACAAAAATATCACTACTTGAAAAGAAAAATGCACTTAATTTTCTCCATCGCATATATTTTTGTTTATAATCTTGAATATATTTTTCGAAACTATCTATTTCATATTTCTCATTATTAAAGGCTTTTACAAGTCGGACAGAAGCTAAGTTTTCTTCAATTTTGCCAGACATTTCTGATTCGCTATCATCAGTTACTTTATATCTTCTTCTAACTTCTTTAACTAAAAAGAATGAATAAATGAACATAAAAGGCATTAATGCTAAAGAAACTAAAGCAATTTTAATGTTTGTAACAGCGAGTAAAATAAATGAAAAAGTAACAATATAAACTGTATACATTATAGAATGCATATCTTGGGCAATAAATCTTCTAAAAACTTCTTCATCTCTTGTTGCGGCTTGTAATATGTCACCAGTAGGCAACGATTTAATAACTGAATATGGAAGTCTTTCAATATGGAAGAATAATTCAGATTGCATATTTTTTGAAAATTTTCCTGAAAAATAACTTCGCATTATAAGTCTTGTTAATAAAAATCCTACATTAATAATGGTAAATACTAATAATATAATTGCAAAAAACCAAATATGAGTAGATAAAAATTTTATTCCACCAAAAAGATTTATGAATGCAGTCTCTAAAATATTGTCTGAACCATTCGATGTAATTAGTTGTTCTAATGTAATTTCTGAATTATATGTAAGTCCATTATTTTTTTGGCAAGTCAATATATCAATTAATACTTTATTGCCATAAGTTGCTAAAAGTGAAATAAAAATTGTAAACAAAAGTAAAATAAAATATGTAAAGTAGACCACTTTACACCCTTTTAAATATACTCGCATAGCTTTTCTAAATTTTGACATAAAAATATTTTAACAAAACTAATAATAAAGTAAATACAATGAAAATTAGAAATATGATATTATAATTCTATGGAAAAAGAAGATTTAAAGGAAAAAAAGCAAGATATAGATTTAAATAAAGATATAAATGAAAAAGATAATGAAAAAGTAGATAAGTTATCAGATGAAGAGAAAGAAAAAAAGAAGAAAATTCTTCATTATATTTGTTATTTGCTATTTATTTTATTAGTTACTGGATGTGTTCTTGCTGTTTCGTTATTACAAGGAAATACTGCCGAAAAAGTTTTTGTTTTATTTAAAAATATGAATTTTAAATATTTTAGCGTTTTATGTTTCGCTATAATTTTTAATTTTTTTCTTGGTGCTTTTATTTTATGGTTGTTTGTTAAACTTTATAGTAAACGATATAAATATCACCAAGCACTAGCGAATCAAGCAATTGGAAATTTTTACAATGGAATTACTCCAGGTTCTAGTGGTGGACAAGTTGCACAAATTTATACTTTTAATAAGCAAGGCGTATCTATTAGCAATGCTGCAAGTGTTATGGTAATGATGTATATCGTTTACCAGTCATGTCTTATTATTATGGGAATTATAAGTGTTGCAACTCACGCTAAAGACTTTTTAGAATTACAAACTATAAATATTACGGTCAACGGACAAAATATTCCTGTTCCTGTTATTTTATTTATTATATTAGGCTTTGGATTAAATCTCTTGGTTATTATTCTTTTAATATTTATGTCTACTTCTGTTAGGTTTCAAAATTTTGTTACTGTTAAATTAATAAACTTTTGTGCAAGGATACATTTAATTAAAAAACCTGATGAAACAAGACTTAAAGTTAAAACTCAAGTTGAAAATTTTAGAATTGAATTTAGGCGTCTTCAATCTAACATTCCTTTTACATTGCTTGTTTCATTGCTTACATTATTCTCTTTAGTTATAGTTGATTCTTTTCCTTTTTTATGTGGGTTGGCATTAAATGGATTTAATGAATTTACATCTGGTAGTGATGTATTTAATAAAGTTTTTCTATCTATTGTCTATACAAATTTTCATCAAATGATGACTGGACTCATACCACTTCCTGGATCTAGTGGTATTAGTGAATATGTATTTTTCTTACTTTTCCAATCATATTTTGATGCAACTTCATTTGAACAAAATGGAGGGGTTAATGCAGTTATGCTTTTATGGAGATTTATGACTTTCCATATTCCATTTTTAATAACTGGTATTATAAGTGCAACATATAAAAGTAGAGGCGCTGAGGAGGTTTTTATTACAAGCGACAAACAAACTTATTATACAATTCAAATGGAAACATATGATGAACGTAAAGTGAGCAGTGATCGTGCATATCAAAATAATGTTGTTGAAAGACAAGAAAAAGTATTAAATTACATTAAGAAGAAAAAGAAAAATGATGAAATTGAAGATGATAATATGAATGATAAGGATTAATTAATATGAATATAGCATTATTTACTGATACATATGTTCCTGAGATAAATGGTGTTGCGACAAGCGTTGAGTCGTTATATAAATCGCTTAAAAAACGTGGCCATAATTGTTATGTTATAACAACAGGAAGTGAAGATAATGTTGTTTTTAAAAATGACATTATGAGAATTAAGGGTTTTGAATTAAAAAAACTATATGGTTACCGCGTATCTCCTTTATTTTCAAACGATGCTTTTAAAATTTTAGAAACATTGAAATTAGATATTATACATATAAATACTCCTTTTACAATTGGCCAATTTGGTTTTGCTGTAGCAAATAAATTAGATATTCCTATAGTTTATACATATCATACGATGCTTGAAGATTATACCTATTATGCAACAAAAGGATATTTTGATCGTTTTTCTAAATGGACAATTCGTGAGTTTATGAAAGCAGATATGGAAAGATCCACTGAAATTATTGCACCAAGCGAAAAAACATTGGTCTATCTAAGAAGTATAGGTATAAAAAAATACATAAACGTAGTTCCAACTGGTTTTGATTTTTCGCGTTTTACAAATGTTAAAAAAGATGATCCAAAAGTTTTAGAGATAAAAAAGACTTTTAATATAAATAATGATAATAAGGTTTTGTTATGCTTAGGAAGAGTTGCCAAAGAGAAAAGTTTTGATGTAATAATTAGAGGATTTAGTGTATATCTTGATTTAAATAAAAATGATGATAAAACATTAATTTTATTTGTTGGTGATGGTCCTGAACTTGGGAATTTAAAAGAATTAGCTAAATCATTAAAAATTTGCGATAGAATAAAATTTGTTGGAAAGGTTCCTGTTGATGAAACACAGTATTATTATAGATGTAGTGACATATTTTTGAGTGCTTCAACGAGTGAAACTCAAGGACTCACATTTATGGAAGCAATGGCTTCTTACATCCCTATTTTTTGTAGATTTGATAATAATCTTGTTGGAGTTATTGAAAATTATGTAACTGGTTTTTTCTTTTCAGATGATAATGAATTTCCAATGAAATTAAAAGAAATATTATCATTAGACGAAAAGAAGATGGATGAAATTAAAACACAAGCGTTTAATTCTATTGATAAATTTAGTGAAAAGAATTTTTATGACAATATAATTAAAGTATATGAACGAGCAATTAGAAAAAATTGGTAAAACAAATAAACTTAAAAATTTAAAAATTAAGAGTAATGAAATCATACTTGATTTTGATTTTTTTAAATTAAAAATTTTCCCTGATATAGAAAGTAAATATAATTTTAAAATTGGTGAAACTTATAGCGATGAATATATTAAGAAATGTATTTCTGATAACAATAAAACCATAGTAAATCAATATGCGCTTAATAAACTTAATAACAAATTTTATTGCGAAAGTGATATTAAAGTTAAACTTTGTAAAAAGTTTAAAAATTTACCTTCATCTTTTTTAAATGAGATTGTAAAAACTCTTAAATCTAAAGGGGTTATAGATGATAAAAAATATGTTGAAGAATACTTAAGTTATTTTAATAGTGGCGGCTATGGAAAATATTACATAATTAATTTTTTTAAAAATAAAAAAATTTCTAGCAAGATCATTAATTCATTAAAATTTGATGATAAGTTAGAAAAAGAAAAAGCAATTACTTACTTTGAATTAATTAAAAATAAATTTGTTTCAAAAAATTTTATAAAACAAAAGAAAAAATTATATGAAAATTTATTAAGAAGGGGTTTTGATATCTCATTAATTTATGATATTGTTTCTTCAATCAAGATAGATGAAACTAAAGAAGAATATCAAATTACTAAAGCTTATCTTAAATTAAAGAATAAATTTAATAACGAGAAAATAGATGAATCTCAGAAGAAAAACAAAATCATAAGTAAACTTATTGCAAAAGGCTATGCTTATGAAAAGATATTAGAAATTATTAAAAAGGATGAGGAAGGGAGCTTAAAAAATGATTAAGGATTTAAAAGATGGTAGCAGTGCAAATGGTATATACCTTGTAAAAAATTGTATTAAAGGTGTTTCTACTTCTTCTAATGCAACTGTATATTTGAATGTTATTTTGCAAGACAATAGTGGGACTATTGAAGGGAAAAAATGGGATGCCAGTCAAGAAGATTTTGAAAAATTTAAACCAGGCAATATCGTTAGAATTGATGGACAAGCTTATGAATATAGGGATAAACTCCAAGTGAAGATTCTTGGGTCTTATTTAGTTGATCAAGATAAGGTTGATTTAAATGATCTTATTATAAGCTCGCCAATTCCAGTCGATATTTTAAAAGAAGATTTTAAAAGATATTATAACAGCGTAAAAAATAAAGATTGTAAGATTATTTTAGAAGAGGTATTTAAAAAATATTTCAAAAAATATATTGATTATCCTGCTGCTGTTTCAAATCATCATGATTTTTATCATGGATTACTTTATCATTCTATTTCAATGTGTAAATTAGCTGAACAAATTCAAAAGCTTTATCCTGAGGCAAATTATGATCTTTTGATTAGTGGTTGTTTATTACATGATATTGGTAAAGTTATAGAATTTTCTGGATCAGTTGCAACTAAGTACACTGATGAAGGTAATTTATTAGGACACATTACAATTGGTATGTCAATTGTAAGAGAAATTGCGGATGAAAAACAGATTAAAAGTGAAGTTCCTTTACTTTTAGAACACATGATTCTATCGCATCATGGAAAATATGAATACGGTTCCCCAGTACTTCCTGAAACAATTGAAGCTTTACTTTTATCAATGATTGATGATATGGATAGTAAAATGATGACTCTTAGTAAAGCGTACAAAAATGTAAAAGAAGGAGAAAGAACTGATAAGATTTTTTCATTCGATAATAGATCTTTCTATAAGCCTCATAAACTAGACTAAAAATAGTGCGTTATATATATGTTTTTTAAAAAAGTCCTTGTATCTAACAAGGACTTTTTGTTAATTAGGTATTTTGTTATTTAAAACATCTTGATATATATCTTTTAATTTTGATCCAATAATTTTTAAATCTCTTTCTTTAGCAACTTCATAACCTTTATCAAGCATTTTTTCGTCACGGTTATTTAAACAATGATTCACAAGTTCTTTGAATTCATTTATGTTTTTACCTTTATAACAATTTAATTTATCTGTTAGCCAAGGATTAAAAACTGCGTGATCTCTAACAATCAATGGGCATCTACTTGCAAGAGCTTCAAGAACGACAATACCTTCAGTTTCTTCACGAGTTGGAAACAACATACAACTTGCGTATTGATAAGCTCCTTTAATAATGTTTCCTTTAATATATCCTGGTAATATTACATTCTTACTTCTATGTCTAATACAGCGATTGATGTAAGAAGAAGTTAAAATTTTATTTAAATGCCCAAACCAAATAAATTTTACGTCAGGGAATTGTTTAGCAACTTCTATAAAGTCATCAATACCTTTTCGTTTAAAGTAAAAGCCAACACCAATAACAACTTTTTCGCCTTCTTTAATGTTGAAGTATTCTTTGAATTCTTTAACATAATTTTCATTAGGTTCATAGTCTTTTAAAACTATACCATTAGATAAGGCGATAATAGGTCTATGCACTTTTTTATAATTTTCGATGAGTGATTTTGAATATGGTGTAGGTGTAATTATCAAATCAGCATGAGAATACATTCTATCTATCAAGAAGTTATATAAAGGTTGTATTAAAAAAATTAATCTAAAGGAATTTTTTAAATCTTCATGAGTTGAATGAGCGTGAACGATAACTTTTATGCCTTTTTTTTGTAATTTTTTTAATAATCTATAAGAACCAGATGTATAAGAATTGATGTGAGCAATATCATATTGATCATGTTTATTTAAAGTAAAATCAACATTATTTTCTTTAAGAGCAATCTGTTGTTGAGCTAATGCTCTTCCAATGCCACTTGCTGACATCATTTTCATGTTTTCTAAATATAATAAAACTTTCATAAAATAATAATTAAAATTATTTTAAGCCATCTTTTATTTTTGTGGCAACAGTTGGTAAATTAAGATCACCATATTTATTCATTTCAAGTTTTAAACCATCTGGAGCATTATATCTTGGAATTACATGAACATGGAAATGTTTTATAGTTTGACCTGCAGCTTCATAGCAGTTTGTTAATATATTAACGCCTTTCGCTCCTAGTGATGTAATATCGACTTGACCAATTCTTTGTGCAACATTCATTACTTTATTCATGATGTCTTTTGGGGTAGATAAAAAAGAATCATAGTGTTCTTTTGATATAACAAGGCAATGACCATAACTAACAGGGTTAGTATCTAAAAAAGCCATAACATCATTATCTTCATAGATGATTGTTGTGTTAATTTTGTGATCTGCAATTTTGCAAAAAATACAATTTTGATCGAATTTCATATTTATTCTCCTTCCTTATATTATATATAAAAAGAGAGCTGCTTTTAAGCAGCTCTTAACAATTAATTATTTTTGAATAAATCTGGATAATTAGATTTGAAGTAATCGTAAATTGATTGATCGTGATAAATTATTTCACAATTTTCTAAATAATGAGCAAAGGCAGTTGTTTTATAAGTAGAAGTACTAGCAATTGTATAGCCAATAGTTCTACTGATTTCTTCTTGCTTCAATTTACTAGCAGCTGTGTTATCATAGGCGTTTTCGCCACCAATTGTTAACTTAGCTTGTGATGGAGCTTCTAAAACTTCGATTAAATAGAAGTTAGAGCTGTCTTTAATAACTATGGAATCAGCTGCATCATCAGTTTGTGAAACACTTCTCTTTAAGAAATAATGACCATTAATTTCTTTTAAATAAGAATTTTTATCAATGTTAGCAGGATTATTGAAATCTGTCATAACAGTATAATCAAATAATCTTGTTTTTACTTCACTTGGGAGAGATGAGAAACCACTATCTTTTGTTCCCCAATCAGAAGTGGTGTAATCAGTAATTCTAATATCATTTGTTTTAATTTCCAAACCAGTTTCAATTGAATAACTACCACTTGAAGTGAATGTTGATTCTGTAGTGCTATCGGTTGTTGATGGATTTAAAGTAATCTTTGCAAAATCTTCAATTAAATCACCATATTTTGTATTTTTATAATATGGATGTTTCTTACCATCAGCAAATTTTTTAACAGGATTACCATCTTTAGTTGGAGTTCCAAGAGTAAATCCACTTTCTACAAGAAGTTTACCTGATTCATTAAGAGGTTTTCCGCTTTCATCAAATAAATCATCATAAATACCTTTCCAAGCATTGGCTAAAATATCATAATTAATTTCTTTATCTTTAGTTGATTTATTAACATATTCTTCAACGAATGAATTAATTAATCTTCTAGCATCACTAACGTTTTTAGTTTCAGTGCTGATAGAGATATAGTTGATTTTACGTGATTGAGCTCTACTAATGGTTGTATATTGATTATCGTAAACATATTGTTCGATAAGCAATGTTTCCATAATGGTTGGCATAATTTGTTTATTGATATAATCACTATATAAACCTAAATGTAAAAGTGGTTTTTTAAATGTGTTGTTACTTCCGATAATTGTTGTTATATCTTCTTTAGTAACACTATTATCAATAATTACTTTATTTGTGAATATTGTTGATGACTCTTCATCATGTTTAGTGTTATATAAATCAGTTACGCCATTAATTTTATAAAGATCACCGGCTAAGCTACGAGCAAATTTACTTTCGTAGAAGTAATTTCTATATTTATTTGATTCAGCATTTGCTTTTTCAAATAATGTATTAACGACGTGTTTTTTAACAATTGATTTGAATAAATCAACACGAAGTTTGATAGTTTCTGTTAAAGAAGTTGGTTCTTCGTAATCGTATTTGTTACTATCATCCTTTTTGGTTTTGTCCCAATAAGCTTTGTGAGATTTAATAAATTCTAATTGTTTAGATTCATTTTCGCCATCATAACCACTAATAACAACATCTCCCTTTTCATTAACGGAATAAGCGCCAAATACGCCTTCTTCTAAAACTTTAAATAAAGCTTTTTGAACTTCAGTTGATGATGTTGAGCTGTCGTGTAAAGTATCATAGAGCCATTCGACTGTATTATGAGCAACGTTTGAGTTATTAACTAATACTTGATCTTTGGTTGCTTCGGTTGGTCGAGCATAAACTGTATCATTACAGGATGTAAGAAGAACAGCACTTGCTAATGCAAGTAAAGTAAATATCTTTTTATTTTTCATGATAACAGGCCTCCTTAACAATTGAATCAGGATTATTTTCAAAGCCTTTTTTGAAGTTTAACGCACAAGTTTCAGGAATTAATTTTGTTTTTCTTTGAGATTGTTGAACTTGTAATTGTTCAATGAAATTATCCCAAGTTTGGGTATTTGTATTTAATAAATCATATTCACTTGAATTTCTCTTTTGTTCAATATAGCTTGTAATTCTCTCGCCAATATTAACGCCAGAAATAGTATTGAATTGAACACCTAATTTATCAACTAACCATGTATAAATACGCATTTCATAATTTGCATCAAAACCTTTAACTTTACTCTTAACATTATCGGCTCTGGTGTTGTAATCATCATAAGTCATGGAATATGAATTCATGTATGTTAATTTTTGTTTGCCACTCTCAGTTTTTGGGAAATCTGGATTAATGCCATTTGCATTAGTTAATGGATTTTCGTTAGCATAATATTCGTTTAATGGAACATTATATGTTTCGTCATCATTAGTGACTTCTTTATTTTGTTCAAGGGCGCTTCTATTTACAACAATGAAATGAATTCCTTGATAACTAGAAGTTCCAGCTCTTACAACAATAATTGGGTTTCCATCATTATCACAAAGAATTTTCTTTGTAACGTTTCCAGTATAGTTACCTTTTTCATCATAATTTTTAATAGTGACATCTCTAAAACCTTTTAATGAAGAATATTCTTTATTTTCAGTTCCATTAGTCCACTTTCCATTTTCATCAAGATCTGTAAAGTGTTCATTTAAGATATCGCCTTCATCCTCTTTAACAGGATTGGCACCTGCTAAATTATCAGGAGTTATAAAGGCAAGATTGTGATTATTAAAATATTTATTAAATAAAATATTTCTTGGGTAATAGTTTGGATCATCATCATTAACTTTTTTGTTGCTATCGTCAGTGACAACGTCTTTAAGTTCGTTCATTTTAACAATAGCACCATAAGGAATTGAAGCAATTCCAAGTTTTTTGATTTCAGAAGCATCTTCTTCTGGAACTTTGAATGGATTGCTATTTGAATCTAATGACTTGCTAACTTCTTCGTTTGTATTGAAGAAAGTATCATACGCATAAATACCAAGTTTAAATTCATTAACAAAACTAGTTGATGTATCCATAATTTCAAGATCACCAAATTTTGTTTTTGATCCGGAATCATCAGATAAGTCTTCAGCAACTTGACCAAAATTAGTGCCTTTTGCAAGTTCAGTGATTACTGAATTTAAATTACGAACGTTATCAGATGAAATTTGTCCATTATAATATGCGCCACTTGCTGCATCGACATTAACTAAAACGTGTTTAACGTGATATGGAAGTCTTTCTGCAAGATAACCCTTATCACCCCAGAACAAATTGTTTGTTTTTTCTTCACTTTGATCTCCGGTGGTATCTTTTTTCCAAGTTTTAAAGGTATCGTAGTAAGTGTCTTCTAATTTAGTTTTGTATTCAGTTAATTGTAATTTTAACAATAATTCGGCTTCTGATCTTTTTGATTTAGCAATATCAGATAATTCTGTATCAAGAATATTTTCCCATTCAGTATCATATGACGTTCCATTGTCGGTTGCGTTCGTTGAAGCTTTTGATTTAAAACTATCAAGATTAATTTGTGCTTGCTTATCGCATTCTTTTTTCAATTCTTCGTTTTCACTAAGAGTAAACCATTGACGTACCATAACGTTATAAATTGCACTATAATATTTCGAGGTACTTTCTTGATTAGACTCAGTGTAATTCTTAAATAATTCATCAGCGGTATAAGTTGTTTGTTTTCCATTTACATCTTTGAAAGAAATAATAACATTTCCTTTTTCTGTAACTTCGTTACAACCCGCTAAAGAAAGCAATCCTACAGCAGCAGCTGCAAGTATAAGAACTTTTTTGCTTTTCTTCATGAGTAATCCTCCACATTTAAAATAAAACTACTTTTCAATAGTCCTAAATATTTTATACTCATACATGTTTAAAAACAACTATAAACACGTGCTTTTTGTAAAAGTTATACTTTAGTATAAAAGAAAATAATCGTTTTATTTGTTATTGAACTAATTTTGATATAAAATACTTCAAGTTTGAGGTAATTGTATGAATGAACTAGTAATAAAAAATTTACATGTCAGTGTTGATAATAAAGAAATATTAAAAGGCGTTGATTTAACGATAAATAAAGGAGATTTTTTAGCTTTACTTGGACCAAATGGTCATGGTAAATCCACACTTTTAGCTGCCATAATGGGGAATCCTCATTATCAAGTTACTGAAGGTTCCATTCTTTTCGATGGTAAAGATGTTTTAAAAATGAGTGTTGATGAAAGAAGTAAAGTTGGAATTTTTTTAGGATTTCAAAATCCTTATGAGATACCTGGTGTTATTAGTGCTGATTTTTATAAATCTATGATAAATGTTAGAAGTGCCGAACATATCTCACTTTATAAATTTTACAAAGCACTTGAAACAGCTTCTCAAGAAGTCAAATTACCTATGGACATGGTGAATAGAAGTTTAAATGATGGATTTTCTGGGGGAGAAAAAAAGCGTAATGAAATTATGCAAATGATTTTATTAAATCCAGAATTTGCAATGCTCGATGAAATTGATAGCGGACTTGATGTTGATGCTATCAATATTGTGGGTGAAGTAATTAATAAACAAAAAGAAAAAGGTACTACTTTTTTAGTAATTTCTCACTATGCTAGATTATTCGATATAATAAAACCAAATAGAACTGCCGTTATGATTAATGGCAAAATTGCTGTTGAAGGCGGACCTGAAATATTCAAAAGAATAGACCAAGAAGGTTATGAATGGATTAAAACAGAATATGGAATTAATATCGAAAAAGATACTAAAGAAATGAGTAAAGTATCTATTGGTACTTGTGCCACAAAGGAATTAGTGAATCATGGAAAAAAATAGAATTTTTGAAAAAGACATGGTAAAAGATAGAGTTTTTGAGAAATCCGCAAATATAGAAGTAGCTCTAGATGATGAAAATAAAGTCAATTTGTTCACCCTCCTTAATGGTGTAAATATTGATTTGTATGTTTTTGATTATTCAAAAAATAATCATATTGAAATATTTGTTAACGAAGATTCTTCATTAAATTTACACATTTTAAGTAATAGAAGTGATGCAGAATTTAATATCTTAGCAAATGTAAATAAAAACGGAGTTCTTAATATTTATTTTGCTGATTTAACTGATACAAATATGGTTATTAATTCTCATGTTATTTTGCTTGGAGACAATTCAAAAAGTACATTTAAATTTGCTTCAATTGCAAATAAAAATGTTAAGAAATCATTTAATATTGGTTTTGACCATCTTGGGGTTAAAACAATTAGTGATTTTGAAGGGTATGGAGTTGCTACTAATAATGGTGAAATCGATGCTAAGGGAATTAGTCACATTGAAAAAAATAGTATTAAATCATATGCTAATCAAACCGTTAAAGTCATATTATTTGATAAAGAAAGTAAGGCTAAAGCAAGCCCAACCTTAAAGATTGATTGTGATGATATCGTTGCAAATCACGCATGTGGAATTGGTTCTTTAAACGAAGATCATGTATTTTATTTAAAATCTAGAGGTTTAAGCGAAGAAGAATCAAGGAGATTAATAACGTTAGGTTATTTAATGCCTATAAGTAATTATTTTAATGAAAAAGGTAAAAATTTAATTGAAACTTATGTAAAGGAGAATTTCTAATATGTTTGATGTAGAAAAAGTTAGAGAGGATTTTCCAATTTTTAGAAATGTTAAAAAAATGCAAAACAATCGTTTTGTTTATCTTGATAATGCTGCCACAAGCTTCAAACCACAATGTGTTATAGATGCTTGTGATTTATATTATGAAAAAGAATGTGCTAACGCTCATCGTGGTGATTATGATTTAGCTTATTCTGTTGACGAAAAAGTTGATGAAGTTAGACAAAAAGTTGGAAACTTTATAAATGCTAAAAAAGAAGAAATAGTGTTTACATCTGGTGCTTCCATGTCTTTAAATCTCATAGCTTTTGGCTATGGATTTAAGTATTTGAAAAAAGGTGATGAAGTTTTATTAACAGAAGCTGAACACGCAAGTAATGTTTTGCCATGGTTTAAAGTTAAAGATTTAACTGGTTGTTCAATTGGTTATATTCCACTTGATAGAGAAGGAAAATTAACTCCTGAAGCAGTTGAAAAAGCTATTACACCTAATACCAAAATTGTTTCAATTGCACAAGTGACAAATGTTTTAGGTTATATCATTGATATCAAGTCAATTGCAAAAATATGCCATAAACACAATATTGTTTTGGTTGTGGATGGAGCGCAGTCTGTCCCTCATATGAAAGTTGATGTAAAAGATTTGGATTGTGATTTTTTGATTTTTAGTGGTCACAAATTATGTGGTCCTACTGGAACTGGTGTTTTATATGGTAAATATGATTTGCTTTGTAAAATGGATGCTTTAATGGTTGGTGGAGGCGACAACATTCGCTTTGATTTATGTGGAAATGTATCTCTTTTAGAGCCACCTTTAAAATTTGAAGCTGGTACACAAAATCTTGCAGGTATTTATGGATTAGGATCAGCAATTGATTATTTAAATAATTTAGGGATGGATAACATTGAAAAATATGAAAAAGAATTAAGAGATTATGCTATTTCTAAATTAAAAACATTGGACAATGTTATTATTTACAACGAACATGCCGATACTGGAATAATTACAATTAATGTAAAAGATGTTTTCCCTCAAGATGAGGCTACGTATCTCAATAGTAAAGGTATTTGTGTTAGAAGTGGTCAACATTGTGCAAAATTGCTTTTAGATTTTTTGCATGCGGTTGGTACAGTAAGAATATCTCTTTATTTTTACAACAATAAAGAAGATATCGATCAACTTTATGAAGCCTTAAAAACAGGAGGTAATATTTTAGATGCTTACTTTTAGTCCTGAAATTATGCGTGAAATTATAATGGATCATTATTCAAATCCATTACATAAGAAAAAACCTTTTGATGAAAAAGATTATTTTAAAGTGCGTATGGATTCTACAAGTTGTATTGATGATATTACCGTCTATTTAAAAGTAGAAAATGATAAAATTGTTGATGCAATGTTTGATGGAGTTGCTTGTACAATTTCCACGGCTTCTACAGATATAATGTGTGATTTAGTTATTGGAAAAACTTTAGAAGAAGCCCAATATATTTTTGCGCAATATACAAATATGATATATGAAAAGCCATACGATAGTAGCGTACTTGGTGAGGCGCTTGTTTTTATGAATACATCAAAACAAGCTGCTAGAATTAAATGTGCAACCATCGGTTGGAATGGTCTTGAAAAAATAATGGAGGATGATTGTCACCATGAAAAAAAATAATATTGATCTTAATGATGAATATAAGTATGGTTTTAAAGATAAAGATACTTCCATATTTAATAGCGGTTTAGGACTTAATGAAGATAAGATACATTTAATTTCTAAAATGAAAAATGAACCAGAATGGATGTTAAATTTTAGACTTGATGCGTATCATAAGTTCTTAAAAATGCCTTTACCAAATTTTGGACCTGATTTATCGAATATTGATTTTAATTCATATACTTATTTTACACGTTATGGAGCTGAAGAAGATAGTTGGGATAAGGTTCCAGAAACAATTAAAAATACTTTTAAAAAATTGGGTATTCCTGAAGCTGAAAGAAAATATTTAGCTGGTGCTGCCACTCAATACGAATCTGAAATGATTTATCACAATATGCTTAAAGAAGTTGAAGATAAAGGTGTTATTTTCTTATCAACTGATGCAGCACTTAAACAATATCCTGATTTATTCAGGAAATATTTTGCGACAGTGGTACCGGTTGCCGATAATAAATTTAGCGCTTTAAATAGTGCGGTATGGAGTGGTGGAAGTTTCATTTATGTACCAAAAGGCGTAAAACTTGATAAGCCATTACAATCTTATTTTAGAATTAATAATGAAAAAACTGGTCAATTTGAAAGAACTTTAATTATTGTTGATGAAGGCGCAGATGTTCATTATGTTGAGGGTTGTACTGCTCCTATTTATTCGAAAGATAGTTTACATGCGGCAGTTGTTGAAATTGTCGTACTTAAAGGGGCAAAGTGCCGATATTCAACTATTCAAAACTGGTCGAATAACATTGTTAATTTAGTTACTAAAAGAGCTGTATGCTATGAAAATGCTACAATGGAATGGATTGATGGAAATATTGGTTCGCAAGTTAATATGAAATATCCTGCTTGTATTTTAAAAGGTGAGGGCGCAAAAGGTATATGTATTTCTATAGCTGTTGCTGGTAAAGGCCAATACCAAGATGCAGGCGCAAGAATGATTCATCTTGCTAAAAATACTACAAGTGAAATCATTTCAAAAAGTATTGTGAGAAATGGTGGTGTAAGCAATTATCGTGGTACTTGTAGAATTACAAGTGAAGCAACCAATTGTAGAGCTCACGTTCAATGTGATACTTTAATTTTAGATGATAAATCAAAATCTGACACAATTCCAAAGAATGAATGTTTAAATAATCAATCTTTTTTAGAACATGAGGCGACAGTTTCAAAGATAGATGAAGGTAAATTATTTTATCTTATGAGTCGAGGTATTTCTAAAAAAGATGCTACTCAAATGATGGTTATGGGATTTATTGAGCCATTTTCTAGAGAACTTCCAATGGAATATGCAGTTGAACTTAATCAATTAATTAAAATGGATATGGATGGAAGTGTAGGATAATATCTACACTTCTTTTTAAATATATTTATTCTTGATTAAAGAAAATATTAAAATTAATATTAATGAATATGAAAGACGAATTTGAAAAAACATATGATGTTATTGTAGTTGGTGGTGGGCATGCTGGAGTTGAAGCGGCTCTTTCATGTGCAAATAGAGGGATTAATACCTTATTAGTTACCTTAAATTTTAAAATGATTTCCAATATGCCTTGTAATCCATCAATTGGAGGTAGTGCTAAAGGTATTATTGTCCGAGAAATTGATGCTCTTGGTGGTTTTATGGGCAAAGCAGCCGATAATGAATATCTTCAAATGAAGATGTTAAATACTGCTAAAGGTCCTGGAGTTCAATGTTTAAGAGCTCAAGCTGATAAAAAAAGATATCCTCATTTTATTCAAGAACATCTTAAAGATACTAAAAATTTAGATATTTTAGAAGGCATGGTAACTGACTTAATTCATGATGATAAAAGTGTCCATGGTGTAATTATTAAAGATAAAAAAATATATAGTAAAGCCGTTATTTTAGCGACTGGAACCTATATGGATAGTGATATTTTAAGAGGACATAAAAAAACAATAGGTGGACCAGATGGTGAACAACCATCTATTGGTTTATCTGATTCTTTAAGGAAAATGGGTATCAATTTAATAAGATTAAAAACTGGTACACCTCAACGTATTGCAAAAGAATCTATTGATTTTTCTAAAGGCGAAATTCAATATGGAAATGTTGAAGACCAAGGATTTAGCTATGAAACGAGTAAATTTATTCCAATCAAAGATCAAATTCCTTGTTGGCTAATTTATACGCAACCAGAAACTCATAAAATAATTCGTGAACATTTAAAAGATTCCGCAATGTATGGTGGTATGGTTGAAGGGGTTGGCCCAAGATATTGTCCATCAATTGAAGATAAAATTGTTCGTTTTAGTGATAAGCCAAGACATCAATTATTTTTAGAACCTGAAAGTTATGATACGAATAGTATATATTTACAAGGATTTTCAACTAGTATGCCTGAAGACGTGCAAGATTTAATGGTCCATAGTTTACCAGGTTTAGAGCATGCAAAGATCTTAAAATATGCTTATGCTATTGAATATGATGCACTTGATCCAACGCAGTTTGATGTGTCGTTAATGGTAAAAAAGTGGCCAGGTTTATTTATTGCTGGACAAATATGTGGAACGAGTGGTTATGAAGAAGCAGCTGGTTTAGGTATCATGGCTGGTATTAATGCTGGAAACTACATTAAAGGTCTTGAGCCTTTTGTTTTAAAAAGAAACGAGGCATATATTGGTGTAATGATTGATGATTTAATTACAAAAGGAACCAAAGAACCATATCGTTTATTGTCTAGTAGAGCTGAATATAGATTGCTTTTAAGAAGTGATAATGCTGATATGCGTTTAACAGAATATGGTTATAAATATCACTTAATTAGTGAAGAACGATATAAAAAATTTATTGAAAAAAGAGAAAAAATTAATAAAATTACAGAAATTCTTAATAAAGTTCATTTAGGGAAAAATAGTAAAGTTAACGATTATTTAAACGAGCTTGGATATGATAAGCTTGAAAATGGTTTAACAGGGAGTGAAATTTTAAAAAGAAATGGTGTAAAATTCAATAAATTAAAAGAATATATAGATATTCCTAGGGATTTATCTTTAGATCATATTGGTGAAGAACAACTAGAAATAAGTATCAAATACGAAGGGTATATTAAAGAGCAAAGAAGAGAAGCTGAAAAGCTTCGAAAATTTGAAGATGTAAAATTAAAAAGTGACATAGATTATTTACATATGGATGGTTTAGCTCTTGAAGCTCGACAAAAATTAAGTGCAATCCAACCAAGAACTATTGGTCAAGCAAGTAGAATTAGTGGTGTAAATCCTGCTGATATTACTACTTTAATTTTATATTTAAAAAGAGATAAGAAAATTTAAAATGGAATATAAAGATAAATTTGAAACATTTAAAAAAATTGTTATTGAAGAAAACAAAAAGTTCAATTTAACTGCTATTACAAGTGATGAAGCTTTTAATGAAAAGCATTTTTATGATTCATTATTACCTAGTGAATATGTTAATTTTCATAACAAAAAAGTTCTTGATATTGGAAGTGGCGCAGGTTTTCCAGGCATTCCTTTATCATTTATTTTTCCTGATTCTAGTTTTACTCTTTTAGAAACAACAAACAAAAAATGTAATTTTTTAAGGAATGTCATAAAAGATATGGACTTAAAAAATGTTTCCGTTTTAGAAAAAAGAGCTGAAGACATAAAAGATGATGAGAGAGAAAGTTATGATATTGTTGTTTCGCGCGCTGTAAGTGATTTACCAATTCTACTTGAACTTGCAATTCCTTATCTAAAAATTGGTGGCATTTTAATTGCCTATAAAGGAAATAAGTGTAATGATGAAATTAACCGTAGCAAAAACGCATTTAAAGTTTTAAATTCAAAGGTTATTGCTATACAAGAAAGAAAATTACCTGTTTCAAAAGAAAATAGATTTAATATAATAATAAAGAAAGAAGAAAAAACTGATAAAAAGTTTCCACGAAATTTTTCTCAGATTAAAAAGAGGCCATTATAATGACGAAAATTATCGCTATTGCAAATCAAAAAGGAGGAGTTGGGAAAACAACTACTTCTATTAATTTAAGTGCTGGTTTAGCTTCTCTAAACCGTCGAGTTTTATTAATTGATTTAGACCCTCAAGGTAATTCAAGTCGTGGCTTAGGGGTTGATATAACTTTAATTAATAAAAATGTTTTCGATGCATTAATTCTTGATGCAGACGTTAATAAAATTATAAGAAGAACAATGATGAAAAATCTTGATTTACTTCCTGCTAATTTAAAATTATCAAATCTTGAAAGTGAAATTAATCAAAAAAGTTTACAACCTTTTTATGTTTTGAAAAATATGATCATGAACATAAATAAAAAATATGATTACATTATTATTGATTGTCCGCCTTCTCTTGGAATACTTTGTTTAAATGCTCTTTCTGCCGCTACTAGTGTTTTAGTGCCTGTGCAATGCGAATATTTTGCGATGGAAGGTTTGGCTCAAATTTTAGGTACCATATCTAAAGTGCAAGCTTCATATAATAAAAATTTAATTATTGAAGGTTTTTTGTTAACGATGTATGAATCTAATGCAAATATTGGAAAAGAAGTCGTAAGTCAAGTAAGAAATCTTTTTAGAGAAACGACATTTAATGTTATGATTCCAAGAAATATTTCATTAAGTGAAGCAAGTGCTAGGGGCATGCCAGCTATTTTATATAGACCAACAAGTGCTGGAAGTTTAGCTTATCTTCAATTAACTCGTGAGGTAGTTGATAATGAAAGAAACGAAACAAAAAATAGTTAAAACAAATCTTAAAACTCTTTTAAAAAGATATAGTAAAACCGATGCTTTAAAAAATCTTGAAACAAGTTATAATCAAGAAACAATCCATAAAATTGCTTTAAAAGACCTTGTTGATTCAAGATATCTTAAAAAAGTAATTGTTCCTGAATATAAAATTAATGAAGCAATTAATCTTATTAACAAAAAAATTTACACACCAGTTTTAGTAAGACCAATTGAAGGTGATAAATATGAAGTTTTAAATGGTCGTAATATATTTTTTGCTGCTTTAAAAGCCGGAGTAGATACTATTGATTGTTTAATAAAAAATTATGGTGATGAAGAATCTTTGATAATTAGTGCGACGTACGTTAGAGATTTAAAAGGTAATCATATTGTTGACGAAGCTTATCTTTTAAGTTTACTAAAAAAACAATTTAATTATAAAAATAAGGATTTATGTTTATTTTTTAAACAATCTCCATCACAAATTTCAAATATTTTAAAACTTTCTGAATTAAATTCAAAAACTTTAAAGTTAATTTCGGATGGATCTATTACTTATGGTCACGCTAAAGCTTTTTCAAGACTTAATGATGAACAAATTAATAAAATAACAAAAGAAATTTTAGACAAGAAATTAAGTGTTAGGGAAACTGAAAGATTAGTTAAATCTATTTCGAGTGATGAAGATATTAATCCTAATCTGATAGTCACAAAACAAGGGATTATTTTGAAGTTTTCAAATAAGGAAAATAAAGAAAAGGCTCTAGAACGTATAGAGAAAATGATAAAAAAAGGAAAAATTAAATTATGATTTTTGATAACAAAAAAATAACAGCAACAATTACAAGGGTTGCTATTTTTGGTTCTTTATCAATTATTTTATATATGATTCCTGGACTTCAATTTTCTTTACCATTTGCTCCTGCTTTTTTAAAAATCCATCTCGATGAAATTCCTATTTTGATTTCTGGATTCTCCTTTGGTCCAACAACAGCTATTTTAATTCTTATAATCAAAAGTCTTTTTAAATTAATAACGGATATTCCAGTTAATTTTGGTGTAGGAGTTTTAGCGGATTTCTTATATGGTTTAGCTTTAGTTGTTCCTGCAGCCTTAATATATCGTAAAAAAAGCACTTTTAGTGGCCTGCTTTTAGGTTTATTTGTTGGTTTAGTTTTTAATTTATATATGTCTTGTAGTTTTGGCTTATATACGATTTTCCCAATATATGGGTTTATTTATGGAAATGAAACCATTGTTTCAATGTTTCAAGTATTCAATAAAAATATTTCTTCAATTACTGACTATCGAATTAGTTTATTCTTTTTATTGCCATTTAATTTAATAAAAGATGGGATAGTCTTAATTGCAACTATTATAATTTATAAACCAATGAAAATATTTTTAAAAAGTAGACAAGAATAGGACAAAAGAAAAAGGGTATTTAACCCTTTTTCTTTTTTACTATTTAGAAATTGCGCCAGCTGGACAATTAGCAATAGCCTCATCAGCACTTGCTTCATCAATGTCGCCGTGTACTTTAGCTTTTCCATTATCATCGAATTCGAATGTATCTGGGAAGCTTCCAACACAGAGACCACAACCTACGCAAGCATCTGCATCAACAGTTACTTTTACAGGCATTTTTAAAACCCTCCGTATGAATAATATATCATATTTTAAGATTTTATAAATATATCAATTTAAATAAAATTAATAAAATGCTAAAATATTTACCATGAAACAAGAAAAAGATGCAACAACAAGAGTCGCTAAATATAGCGAATTAAGAAACGAAATTAAAAATATGCCAGATGATGGCTCTTTTAATGATGTGAATGGAAAAAACAATAAAAATTATACTAAAACCCAAACAATTCCTATCAATAACCAAGAAATGTTTGAAACTAGTCCTTTAAATATTGAAGAAAAAGGTAAAAATAAAAAATTCAATAATGCAGAAGTTTTTAAAAAATATAAATTTAATAAACATTTAGTTACACTTTTGTATGTTTTAATCGGGGTAGCAGTTTTAGTTTTATTAATTTGTTTAATAGTTTGGATGGCTAAAACTTTATGAAGAAATTTAGTATTGCGATTGATGGACCTAGTGCAAGTGGAAAATCGACAATTGCTAAGATTTTAGCTACTAGGTTAAATTTTACTTATATTGATACTGGCGCGATGTACCGTGCATATACTTTAGGCGTTTTAGAAAATGGATTAGATCCAAAAAATGAAAAAGAATGTGAGTCATTAATTGGTAAAATTAATATTGATTTTGATAAAAATAATCATATTACTTTAAATAATGAAGATGTTAGTTCAAAGGTAAGAGAAAATAATGTAGCAGACAATGTTAGTTATATTTCAACTTACAAAAATATTAGACTTTGGCTTGTTAGTTTGCAAAGAAAGTTTGCTGAAAATCGTTCAGTAATCATGGATGGGAGAGATATAGGGACTTATGTCTTACCAAATGCTACTGTTAAATTTTTCCAAATTGCCGATGTTAATGAAAGAGCTGAAAGAAGATATATGGAAAATCTTCAAAAAGGTATTAATACAACTAAAGTTGAGTGTTTAGAAAATTTACAAAAAAGAGATTATATTGATTCTCATCGTGAATTCGCTCCACTAAAAAAGGCTAATGACAGCATTTTAATTGATACAACAAATATGAAAATTAGCGATGTTGTTGATAAAATGCTTGGTGTTTTAAAAGAACGAGGTGTTTTTTAAATGTCCTTAGGATTACTTGCAATTGTTGGTTCTCCATCTGTTGGTAAGTCAACGATTTTCAATCGTATAATTGGACAAAAAAAGTCTATTATTGAAGAAACTAGAGGAGTAACACGGGATAGAATTTATGGTAAAGCAAGTTGGCTTACTAGAGATTTTATGTGCGTTGATACTGGTGGTATTGAATTAGAAAATCGCCCATTTCAAGAGCAAATTAGAATGCAAGCTCAAATAGCTATTGATGAAGCTGATGTTATTCTTTTTGTTGTTGATGGGAAAGTTGGTTTGACGGATGACGATAAACTTGTTGCCTCAATGCTTTATAAATCTAAAAAACCAGTTATTTTAGCCGTTAATAAGATTGATAATATTGAACAAATAAATAATATTTATGAATTTTATGCTTTAGGATTAGGAGATCCTATTGCGACTAGTGGCGTTCATGGAATTGGTATTGGTGATATCTTAGATGAAGTAATTAAAAAGATGCCAAAAGAGAATAGCGAAGTTAATGAAGAATCGATTAAATTTGCTTTAATTGGTCGTCCAAATGTTGGAAAATCATCACTTACTAATGCAATGTTAAACGAAACAAGAACAATTGTATCGTCAATTTCTGGTACTACAAGAGACGCAATTGATACACCATTTAACAGAAATAATCGTAATTATGTTGCAATTGATACTGCTGGTCTTAAAAAACGTGGAAAGATTTATGAATCAATTGATAAATATGCTGCTTTAAGAGCTTTAAGAGCAATTGATAATTGTGATATAGCAATTCTTGTTATTGATGCTGAAAAAGGTATTATTGATCAAGATAAACATGTTGTTGGATATGCTATAGAAAGCCACAAAGCTATTATTATTGCTGTTAATAAATGGGATTTAATTAAAGATCCAAATGAAAAAAGTAAAGAATTTATAGAAAATATTCGTAAAGAATTTAAGTTTCTTGATTATGCTCCGATAGTTTTTGTTTCGGCAAAAAATAAAACGAATATTAACAAATTATTTGATACTGTTGATAGAGTTTATGAATCTTATAATTTTGAAATCAAAACAGCTACTTTAAATGATATAATTCAAGAAGCTCAAATGATGAATGAAACTCCTCTTTTTAATGGTGGTAGAGTAAAAATATATTATGCTCAACAGGTTGGAACTAGACCGCTTACAATTGCATTATTTGTAAATGATCCAAAATGGATGCACTTTTCTTATTTAAGATATATTGAAAATCGTATAAGAGACTCTTTTGAGTTAGAGGGAAGCCCTATAAATTTATTGCTTAGAAAACGAAAATAATCTTAATATTTAGGTTAATATTAGATATTTTTATGCTTATATTCTAATAATTTTATATTTTAATAAATATTTGTTGATATAAGATGTTTATTATGTTATTTTTAATCAATAAGAGGAGACGTTAAATATGAATAAAGCTGATTTAGTTACAATTGTTAGCGAAAAAGTTGGTTTAACCAAGAGAGATGCTGAGCATGCAGTTAATGTATTATTTGAGGAAATACAACACACTCTTGAAAAAGGTGAATCTGTAAAGGTTTCAAACTTTGGTGTTTTTTCTGTCAAAAACAGAAAAGAAAGAATTGGAACATCACCTGTTAACGGAAGCAAAATTACAATTCCTGCAACAAAAACTGTTGGTTTCAAACCATCAAAAAATTTAAAAGAAGTTATTAAATAAATTTAAAACTTTTCCAAAGAAATTAGCAAAATAAAAGGGGTAAAACCCTTTTATTTTATTTAATAGAAGTTTATATAAAATTTTTTTATATTATAATATTTTTTGATGAATATTGTTTTTGACTATTTTAAAGAAATATTTAATAAAAATGGATTTAGACTTTATATGGTTGGCGGAACAAGTCGAGATTATTTATTAAATCTAAAAATTGCTGATTATGATTTTGTCACTGATGCAACACCTAGTGATATAGAAAAGTTTTTAGATGCGAATTTTACATTTAAAAAATATGGTTGTGTGAAAGCAAAATATTTAAATAATTCAATTGATATTGTCACTCTTCGCGAAGAGGGTAATTATATTGATTATAGACATCCTAGTTATATAAAGTTTGTTAAAGATATTGAACAAGATTATAGGCGTAGAGACTTTACTATAAATGCTATATATATCGATGAAAAATATAATATTATTGATCCAACAGGATTTGGAGTTCATGATTTAAAAAATAAAATTTTAAGACTAATAGGGCCCAAAGATAAAAGATTAAAAGAAGATCCATTACGTATTTTAAGGGCTGAACGTTTTGTGGTTGAGTATAATTTAAAAGTTGAAAGCGAAACAAAAAAAGCACTTGAAGAAAATTTTGATTTAATAAAATATTTGAATAAAGATAAAGTTGATGAAGAAAAGAGAAAATTACTAAAAATTGAGGAAAACAAAAATGAAAATAAACAATTATAAAGCAGTAAATTTTAGTTATTTGCTTTTAGATTTCTATAAAGAAATGAATATAAATGAAAATGAATTGGCAATAATTTTGATGATTAATCATCTTCTCGAACAAGGAAATGATTTTGTAACTCCTGAAGTTTTAACTTTAAAAATGTCTTTATCTTCTAAAGATATTGATAAATGTTTAACATCTTTATATAAAAAGAAATATATTGAATTTGAAACAAGTGGGGATGAACCAAAAACAACTCTTGAACCAATTAAAAAAATTCTTTATAAAAAATTTGAAAAATCTTTATTTACGGAAGAAGAATATAGAGAAAGTGAAGAACTTTCTAAATTAAGAGAAAAAACTTTCGATTTATTTGAAGAATATTTTAAAAGAGAACTCACGCCAATCGAGTTATCACATATTGATGATTGGTTAAAAAATGGTGTCGATCAAGATATTATTGTTAATTCTTTAAAAGATGCAGCAAACATGAATAAATTAACAATTTCCTATATTGATTCATTAATTTTAAAGAGATTAGATGATGAATAAAAAATGTAGTTTTATTAAAGAATATTTTGATGACATTTGTAAAGATGCTAAATGCACTTTAGATTATAATTCAGATTATTCTTTATTAATTGCAATAATGCTTTCTGCTCAATGTACAGACAATAAAGTAAATAGTGTTACAAAAAAACTTTTTAGTAAGTTTAAATCTCTTAATGAATTAAATAATGCTTCTTTAGATGAAATCGAAAATATACTTAAATCACTTGGTTTATATAAAAATAAGGCAATTTATTTAAAAGAAATAGTCTCTATTTTGCTAAATAAATATAATGGAGTAGTCCCATTAAACAAAGAAGAACTGATAAAACTGCCAGGAGTAGGAAATAAAACCGCAAATGTTTTGCTTGCAGAATGGTTTAAAATCCCTTCTTTTCCTGTAGATACACATGTTGCAAGAGTTAGTAAAAGGTTAGGTTTAGCTGACGTTAATGATAATCCTCTTATAATTGAGAAAAAACTCGAAAAATGTTTTGAGAAAAAAGATTGGATTGATTTGCATCATAAATTTATCTTCTTTGGAAGAAATTATTGCAAAGCTAGAAATCCATTATGTAAAAATTGTATACTTAAAGACAAAAATTATTGTTTACTTTTTAAAAATAAATCAACTGATTTTAAATAATCTAATGGTGGATTTATGGTTCTTTTTATTTCATAACTATTTTCTTGAATATATTTTAGAGGTATAGATTTCTTATTCGTGTTATCAATAAAATTTAACAAAAAAATTGCAGGTAAAACATAATATTGCTCTAAAGTTGAAAATTCAATAATTAAAAAAGTAATGGCTTTCTGCATTAAAATTTTACGAAAATGTGAAATTTGACAAGACTTTAAATTGTTTAAATTAAAGCTCGTTTTACTCTTAGTTGATTTTGCTTCAAAATCAATATAATAACCTTTATATACTCCATTATAATCGGTTGTTGAATGCTTATCGAAAACGGCATTTATAATGCGTTTTTTATCAGGGTTCATTTTGATAATTTTTATTGGTGTTGGCTTTTTATAAATAACAGCTTTATTGTTTATTAAATAATAATAATTAGTCTCGTTTATTAATGATTCGAGGTTCATCCCTCTATTTTTATACGAAATTGTTTTACATTTTTTGGTGATTCCAATTGGGTAATTAATCATTAAATATCTTCCTCAATATATTTTTTAAAATCATCCATAGTTACTACACCTTTTGTTTTTAAATGTCTTATCAGTTTAGAAATTGGGGCGGGATATACACGGTTATTTAATAGTACTTTTGTGTATTCTTTACAAACTATAGATTTGTTTTTTAAAATCCCTTTATAAAGAAGCATTAGGTTATATGCATCAAATTCAGGATCATGGGCGTCACCTTGAGGAGTTATATTGAAAATAGTTAATGCGTCATGTAGTGATAATTGTGAACCTTTTTTATTTTTTATGTATCTACCCATCAAGGTAGAAAAATCGATATAGTTTTTATAAATGCTTTTTATAAAACTATCTTCGGCAAGTCCAGCTATAACAGATGTTTGATGTAATAAACGCATATCAAAATTTCCATATGTTATAAATTTTATATTGAAATGTGTACCAACATAATTTTTAAAAGACTTCATTGCAGACAAAAAATTTATTCCGTCTTTTTGAAGTTGAACATCTGTTATGCCTGTAAGTTTTGTTACAACTGAACCAACTTCGCCATGAGATTTTACAAATACTTTAAAACCTGGGAATATTTTTTTGATTTGATTTTTATTATCTAATTGGACTTTTACGGCTCCTATAGCAATTATTTCTTGAGTAAATTGTGTGCCTTCAAAATCTAAAAAGATGACAGTTTTCGCACTATTTAATGCTTTCGTAATTTCTTTCACCATTTTATTATATGTTTTAACCTCCTTAATTTCAATTTGAATAATTGAAGAAAAATATTTCTTCTTCTATAATATTAATTGTTAGGAATTTCGAAAAATTATGAAACTTTTATTAACTAGTAAAGATATTTTAAATAAGCAATTTAAAAAAAATGTAAAAGGATATGATCCTTTAGAAGTTGATATGTTTCTTGATCAAGTTTTAAAAGATTACAAAGTTATAGACAATGTTGTTGTTAACTTAAACGACAAAATTGTTGAACTTAAAAAACAAAATCAAGAGCTTGAAAAAGAAGTTGATTCTTTAAAAACGCAAATTGCAAAAAAAGGGAAACAAACTTTTGTTGTCAATGATTATTCAAGATTAGACAATCTTGAACTTCTTAAAAAAATTAGTCTTTATGAAAATAAACTCTATGAATTGGGGGTAGATCCAAGTAAAATAAAATAACATTCAGTCCATGCAATCGCTAGTTTAAAACTAGAGGAAAGTCCATGCTTGCACTTTCTGTGACGAAAGTAGTGATTATGCTAGTTTAATTAATAAAACTAGGTACTAGGGAGCTAGTAACGACGTTAAAGAACCTAAGACTTCGGTTATGGTTCAATGACTTAAAGTGCCACAGTGACGAATTTAAAAGAAATTTTAAAATGAAACGTTGGTAAACTCCATAAGCAAGAAACCCAAATTATTGGTAGGGGAAATTAAAAAAACTGAATAAAGAAAGTTTTTTAATAAGAGAAATCTTAGATTAATGATTGCACTTGACAGAACATGGCTTACGGACTGAATACTCAATTTATATTACGATTATTTATTATTATGAAAAAAATTAACTTACCTACAAAAATTACTATATCGAGAATATTTATTAGTTCTCTTCTTATCATTGCTTTAATTGTCTTTTATCTTCTTGATGAATTTAAAGTAGTTGTTATTAAAGATTTTAATTTTCAATTAGGCGCTGCAACTTTAAATTATTTAATGCTTGGTTTTTTAGTTGTTTTCTTAGTTGCAAGTTTAACTGATTTTTTAGATGGTTATCTTGCTAGAAAAAATAACCAAGTAACTGATTTAGGAAAATTTTTAGATCCAATTGCTGATAAAATGCTCATAAATTCAGTGATGATTTTTCTTGCGATTAACTTTATCAGTCTTGGTGATAATCTTAAATTTCCATGGTTTTGTGTTGTTTTAATGGTTATTCGTGACTTGGTAGTAGATGGCCTTAGATTTATGGCCGCAAAGAAAAAAATTGTTTTAGCGGCTAATTATTGGGGCAAGGCAAAAACAGTTTTACAGATGGTATCAATCTCAGTTGTCTTTCTTAATGGCTGGCCATTTTCTTATTTTGATGCCTCATGGTTAAAATATTTACATATTTCTGATGTTCTTTGTTATTTAACAACTCTCACATCTTTGATTGGTGGTTTTATTTATTTAAAAGATAATATAAAAATTTTTAACGAAAATTAAATTTTTGTGAAATTTTTTAAAATTCCCTACCTATTAATATGTGTGGAGGTTAATTTTATGAAAGATGATAAAAAGAAAGTTTTTGATGAAACTTTAAAAGCTGTAATGAGTGATATTGAGCACTCTTTTGGTCGTGGTAGTGTTATGCTTTTAGGTGATAAACCTAAAACTAGTACAGAAGTTTTGCCTAGCGGGTCTATTTTGCTAAATGATTGTTTAGGATGTGGCGGATATCCTATTGGAAGAATTGTTGAAATTTATGGTCCTGAAAGTAGCGGGAAAACAACTTTGGCTTTAACTGCAATTGCTGAGACACAAAAAAATGGGGGAAAATGCGCTTTTATTGATGCTGAACAATCAATCGATCCAGTTTACGCTAAAAATCTTGGTGTAAATATTGATGAATTGATTTTAAGTCAACCAGATTCTGGAGAACAAGCGCTTCAAATTGTTGAAATGTTAGCTAAATCTGGTGTTTTTAAATTGATTGTTGTTGATAGTGTTGCAGCTCTTGTTCCTCAAGCTGAGGTTGATGGAATGATGATCGATAACCAAGTCGGTTTGCTTGCTAGACTTATGTCAAAAGCATTAAGAAAAATTGCTGCTGTTTTAAATAAAGGGAATTGCACTGTTATTTTTATAAATCAATTAAGAGAAAAGATTGGTGTTATATATGGAAATCCTGAAGTTACAACTGGTGGAAGAGCTTTAAAGTTTTATTCTAGCATTAGACTTGATATTAGGAGAACTGAAGCTATTAAACAAGGTGTTAATTTTATTGGAAATACTGTATGTGTAAAAGTTGTTAAAAATAAAGTAGCTCCACCATTTAAATCTTGTAAGTTAGATATTATTTATGGAAAAGGTATATCTAAAGAAGGCGAACTTTTAGATCTTGGTATTCAAATGGGTATTATCAAGAAAAGTGGATCTTGGTATGAGGTCTATGGTGATAGAATTGGCCAAGGAAGAGATACTGCAAAATTATATTTGGCGGAAAATAAGGATGTTTTTGAGAAAATTAAAAATGAAGTAATTAGTGGCGAACATTTTAATAAAAAATGTGAAAACGAGAAAAAAGATGAATATGAAACTTTAAATAATGATATTAACGAAAAAGGATAGAATTTTTGTTATTTTGCATGGTAAATTAACAACTTATTTATAGAATAAAGATTTCCACTTTGTTATAATTATTTCGTATCGAAAGATGCTTTATATATATTTTTATTTCTTGTATTAATTTTTTTTGATAAATTAAATAAATTTTAAAATTAAATAGAGATTTTTTGCGATACTTTTTAACAAAAGGAGATTTTTAAAATGGAATGGTTAATAATTTTAATAGTTTCTGTTTTTTGTATAATTGTCGGTTTTGGATTAGGCGTTTTATGCTTAATATATAGTCCACGTTATAAGGCTTATAAAGCTAAACATAATGCTGATAAAATATTAAATGATGCTCAAATTAAAGCCGAACATGTATTAAAAAATGCAGAAATTGATGCAAAACAAACAATTTTTGAAATGAAGCAAGAGGCTGATAAGGATATTAAGGAAAGAAAGAAAGATGTTATTCTTCAAGAAAATAAACTTCTTCAAAGAGAACAAACTATCGACCAAAGAGATAATTCGTTAACCTTAAAAGAAAATGCTTTGGAAGAAAAAAGCAAGTTAATTGATAAAGGTATTGAAGATAATAAAAAGAAAAATGCTGTCCTTCAAGAAAAAATTGATAGCATAATTGACGAACTTCAAAAAGTAGCTCAAATGACTACTGAAGAAGCAAAAAAAGAAATCTTTAAAAGAGTAGAAGAAAAATATGATCGTGAAATTGCTCAATATATGAAAAATCGTGAAGATGAAGCTGAGCAAGAAGCAGATGAAAAAGCAAAACAAATTTTAGCTAATGCGATGTTTAGAGATGCTCAAGAAGTAACTACAGATAGAACCGTTAACGTTATTGCTCTTCCAAGTGATGAAATGAAGGGTAGAATTATCGGGCGTGAAGGTAGAAATATAAAATCTCTCGAACAATTGCTTGGAGTTGATATTATAATCGATGATACTCCAGAAGCTTTAACTATAAGCTGTTTTAATCCTATAAGAAGAGAAGTTGCATCTCGTGCACTTCAAATTCTTGTAAAAGATGGTCGTATTCAACCTGGTAGAATTGAAGAGGTTGTTGCTAAATGTCAAAAAGATGTTGATGATATTATTCGTAAAGCTGGTCAAGATGCTGTTTTTAAACTAGGCATTGGAAGAATGGATAAAGAATTAATGTTCTATGTTGGAAAATTAAGATTTAGAACTAGTTATGGTCAAAATCAATTAGAACATAGTATTGAAACAGCTCAACTTTGTGGGATTATGGCTGCCGAACTTGGCCTTGATCAAAATTTAGCAAAACGTGCTGGTTTATTGCATGATATAGGTAAAGCTGCTGATTTTGAAATTGATGGAAGTCATATTGAAATTGGTGCAAGACTTGCAAAAAAATATGGTGAATCAGATGTTGTTGTTAATGCAATTGAATCTCATCATGGAGATTGCCAACCTAAATATATTACTAGTATTTTAGTTGCCGCTGCTGATACTTTAAGTGCTGCAAGACCTGGTGCACGTAGTGAGACTTTGGAAACTTACATAAAAAGAATTGAACAACTTGAAAACATTTGCAAAGGGTATGATGGCGTTTCACAATGTTATGCAATGCAATCAGGACGTGAAGTTAGAGTTATGGTAATTCCAGATAAAGTTGATGATTTAGGTGCATTTAAATTAGCTCATGATATTAAAGAAAAAATTGAAAATGAAATGTCCTATCCTGGCCAAATCAAAGTAAATGTTATTCGTGAATATCGTGCTGTAGAAACTGCAAAATAATGAAAATTTTATTTGTCGGAGATGTTGTAGCGGATGTCGGCAAAAAATCTTTACACAAGTATCTCCCAATTGTTATCAAAAAAACTAACGCTGACTTTGTAATTGTTAATGTTGAAAATATTGCCAATGGTCGTGGTATTAATAAAAATAATTACGCTTTTTTGAGTAATTTGAAAATTAATTGCATGACCCTTGGAAATCATTATCATGACAATATAGAAGTTCTAGACATTTTAAATAATGACAACATTATTCGACCATTGAATATTAAACGAATTTTTCCTGGTGAAGGTTCTCGTTTATATATATGTAATGGTAAAAAAATAAGAGTTACTAATTTACTTGGCACAGCCTTTATGAAGGAAAAAGTAAAAGAACCTTATTTTGAGATACAAAAAGTTATTGAAAATGATGGCTCTGATATACATATTATTGATTATCATGGCGAATCTACTGGTGAGAAAAAAGCTTTTGCTTATAGTTTAAAAGGATGTGTAAGTGCAGTTTTAGGCACTCATACACATGTGCAAACAAGTGATAACCAAATATTAAATACAGGAGTTGCATATATTACTGATGTTGGTATGTGTGGTTCTTATAATTCTGTTTTAGGAAATGAAGCTGATGCTGTTATTAAGCGAACAATATTTCATGATAATGAAGTATCTATGTTTCAATTTTTAGAGAACGATGATGCTTTGTTCAATGGTGTTCTAATAGAATTTGACGATTTAACTAATAAGGCAACGAATATTAAACGTATTAATTTGTTGAATGGTAAAGAAAATGGATAAGAATATATTATTTTTAGATCTTCCTAATATGAATAAAGCTAGGGAAAGAATTAAGCGTAGTGAAACATATCATTATGATTATGTCCCTAGTGATGAGATTATTAATTTTTTAAAATCTAAAAAATATTATATTCGTACATATGGTTGTCAAGCAAACTATCGAGACGAAGAAAATATTTCTGGTATTTTTAGTTCTTTAGATATGAAAAGGACTAATGATTTGAATGACGCTGATATTATCTTACTTAATACTTGCGCCGTAAGAGAAAACGCTGAAGATAAGGTGTATGGCGAAATTGGTGATGTTAAAAAACTTAAAGAAACAAAAAAAGATGTTATTTTAATTGTTTCTGGTTGTATGACTGAACAAAAACATGTTATTGAAAAAATTCTAGAGACTTTTAAGTGTGTTGATATTCTTATTGGTACTCATAATATTAAAGATTTGCCTTTAATTTTAGAAAAATACCATCAAAGTGGAAAAAGAATTGTATGCGTTTCTAGTGGCGAAGGCGATATTATTGAGGACTTACCATCTATTAGAAATGATAAATATAAGGCATTTGTTAATATTACATATGGTTGCGATAAATTTTGCACATATTGTATAGTTCCTTACACTAGAGGAAAAGAACGTAGTAGGGATTTTAATGATATTTTAAAAGAATGCAAAGAACTTGTTGATAAAGGATATCAAGAAATTACATTACTTGGTCAAAACGTTGACTCATATGGGAAAGACCTTAAAAATGGCATTGATTTTGCAAAACTTTTAGAAGAAGTTGCTAAGCTTGGTATACCAAGACTTAGATTTTTAACATCTTATCCTAGTGACTTTAAAGATAATGTTATTGATGTTATGGCAAAATATGATAATATCATGAAATATATTCATCTTCCTGTTCAATCTGGTAGTAATAATGTCTTAAGACAAATGGCTAGAAGATATACAAGGGAAGAATATTTAAATTTAGTTAAAAAAATAAAAGCTAAAATTCCAAATATCGCTTTGTCTACTGATATTATTGTTGGTTTTCCAAATGAAACATATGAAGAGTTTTTAGATACCGTTTCTTTATGTAAAGAAGTTCAATATACTAGTGCATATACTTTTATTTATTCACCTAGAGTTGGTACTCCTGCTGCAAAACTTAAGGACAATGTTCCTTATCTAGAAAAATCAAAAAGATTTACTGAACTTAAGAAAGTTCTCGAGGTTGATTTCTATAAGAAAGCTGAAGAAATGGTTGGTAAAACATATAAAGTCCTTGTTGACTCAAGATCAAAAAAGAATAAAGAAATTTTGTCTGGATATACCGAAAACAATAAAGTTGTAAATTTTAAAGGAGATCCATCCTTAATTGGCAAAATTGTTAATGTAAAAATTTTAGAAAATCATTTATATTTTATGATGGGTGAAGTTTTAGATGAATAGCGAAATTTTAAAAAACATAAAAGAGCTTCAAAATGATATTCTAGATGAACCTTTAATCAAAAAATATATTGTCTTAAAAGAAATATATGATAATTCAATAGAATTAAAAAGTCTAAGAAACAAGATTAAATCATTAAAAAATTGTCACATAAAAGATGAAGAAAAAGTAGAATATTATAGAATCTTGAAAGAATATAATAACAATCCATTAGTTATCGAATTTAAAAACGTCAGTGATGATGTTTGTAACTTTTTAGAAGAAATTAAAAAGGAGATTGAACTTTGATAATTTGTATTATTGGTCCAACTGCAAGTGGTAAATCAAAATTAGCTGAAAAATTATCATTGTTTTATAATGCCAAAATTGTAAATTTTGATGCTTTTCAAGTTTATCGGGGCATGGATATTGGAACCGCAAAACCTAGCAAAGAAGAGTTAGAAAGTGGACGTTATTTTTTTTATAACATTAAAAATATTGATGAAGATTTTGATGTTTCAAAATATCAGATTTTATGTCGTAAATTTTTAAAAGACCATGAAAATGAAAATATAATTATGGTTGGCGGAACGGGTCTTTATTTAAAAGCTACTTTATTTGATTATAAGTTTGAAAATGATGAAAAACCTATGCCAACCGATTATCTTTCAGAGTATTCAAACGAAGAACTTTATAACAAGCTAGTTTTAATTGATAAAGAAGATGCTTTAAAAATTGGTGTTAATAATCGTAAAAGATTATTAAGGGCTTTATATATTTATAAAATACATGGAAAATCAAAAAGTGAGATTAACTCAAATGGTAAAAATCATTTGTTGTTTGATAATGTTCATTTTATTGGTTTAGATTGTGACCGTGAAGAGCTTTATAAAAATATTAATAAAAGAGTTGATGAGATGATTAAAAATGGACTCGAGCAAGAAGTAGAGAATTTATTTACTTTATATGGTAGAAATAGACGTGCCTTACAGGCCATTGGTTATAAAGAATTTAACAATTCTTTGTCGCTTTCTGAAAAGATAGAATTGATTAAGAAAAATACACGTAATTATGCAAAAAGACAAATGACTTTTTTTAAACACCAGTTTAATAATGTAAAATGGTTTAAATCAATTGACGAGGCTTTTAAATATGGAAAAACAATTCGATGACAGAACAAAACTTTTGATTGGTGAAGATAATTTAAAGAAATTGATGACAAAGAAAGTTGCTGTTTGTGGGAATGGTGGAGTTGGTTCTATTATCCCTTTAGTATTATTACGCTCAGGCATTCTTGACTTTATATTAGTAGATTTTGATAAGGTTGATAGGTCAAATTTAAATAGACAAATTGCTTATAATTTGAATGATGTTGGGAAATTAAAATCAGAGGCACTTTCTCTACATTTAAAAGAACTAAGAAAAGAAGTTAATACATTAGTTATTGGTAAGAAAATTGATAATAATTTCGATTTTTCTATTTTTGATAGTTGTTCTTATGTTTTCGATTGCATTGATGATATCAAAGCAAAGGTTTTACTTATTAAATATTGTAAATCTAAAGGCATTAAAATTATTTCTAGTCTTGGAATGGGAAATCGTTTAAATTCTACAGAAATAATTATTACAAAATTAAATAAAACTACTTCTGATCCGTTAGCAAAAAAATTAAGATATTTATTAAAGGAATCAAATGTTGATATTTCTAATATAATTGTTTCTTTTTCTAAGGAAAAACCTATAATCAAAAGTAGAATAGTTTCATCAATGGCTTTTGTTCCTAATGCTTCTGGTTTAGCCATGGCAAGTTATGCACTAAGAGACATTCTTGAAATAAAGGAGGATTAGCTATGGCTTTATTAAATATCGAAAAAGTTGCGAATAAAATTGGTATTAAACCAAATGAACTCGAATTATATGGTAAATATAAAGCGAAAATTCATTCTTCTGTTTTTGAAAGAAATAAAACAAAAAAAGATGGAAAATTAATTCTTGTTACGGCAATTACTCCAACTAAAGCAGGTGAAGGGAAGACAACAACTAGTATTGCTTTACTAGATGGACTTTCAAAATTAGATCAAAAAGCTTTACTTTGCTTAAGAGAACCATCAATGGGGCCAGTTTTTGGTTTAAAAGGTGGTGCTACCGGAGGAGGTAAAGTTAGAATTGAACCAGAAGAAGATATTAATCTCCATTTTACTGGCGATATGCATTGTTTAACTTCTGCTATAAATCTTATTTCAGCAATTATTGATAATCATATTTATCAAGGAAATGAACTTAACATTAATAAAGAAAAAATTTTATGGAAAAGAGCTCTCGATATGAATGATCGAGAACTTAGAGATATTAAAATTGGCCAAGGAAATAAAGATGGAATAGCAAGAGATGATCATTTTGAAATTACTGTTGCTAGTGAGTTAATGGCTATTCTTTGCATTGCTGATAACGAGGAAGATTTTAGACGAAGAATTGATAATATAATTGTTGCCTATAATTTTGATGAAAAACCTGTTTATCTGAAAGAATTACATATAACAAACGCTATAATGAAAATTATGAAATATGCATTTTTACCTAATCTTGTGCAGACTTTGGAAAATAATCCAGTATTTGTACATGGTGGACCATTTGCAAATATAGCACATGGTTGTTCAAGTTTAATTGCAACAAAATTGGCTTTAAAATTATCGCCAATTGTTATAACTGAAGCAGGTTTTGCAGCTGATTTAGGAGCCGAAAAATTTTTTGATATTAAATGTAGAATTGGAAATTTAAAACCTGATATGGCTGTTCTTGTTGCGACAATTCGTGCTTTAAAAATGCATGGAGGTGTGGCTTTTGAAGATCTTGAAAAAGAAAATGTGGAAGCTTTAAAAAAAGGTATTGCTAACTTAGAACAACATTATGAAAATTTAAGAAAATTTGGTGTATCTGTAGTAATTGCAATAAATCATTTTTCAAGTGATACGAAAGAAGAAATTCAATTTCTTACTAACTGGTGTGCTCAAAAAGGTTATGATGTTGCTTTTTTAGATGGATATTTAAATGGTGGTAATGGATCGATTGATTTAGCCAACAAAGTTTTAGAGTGTTTAGCAACGAAACAATCAAAATTTAAACCTTTATACAATCTAAATGATTCAATTCAAAATAAAATTTTAAAAATTTCTAAGGAAATTTATCGCACAAGTGATGTTGAATACTCCCCACAAGCATTAGAGGCAATTAAACAAATAAATGATTTAGGACGAAGTAATCTTCCAATATGCATGGCTAAAACGCCTTTAAGTTTTAGTGATGATCCAAAATTATTAAATTGCCCAAGAAATTTTAAAATAACTATTAGGGACGTTAAATTATCTAATGGTGCTGAATTTATCGTTGTTTTTACTGGAAATGTTTTAACAATGCCAGGATTACCTAAAGTTCCACAAGCAACATTAATGTAAAAAAATAAAAATATTTTCTAATTCCCCTAGTATTATTAGTGATGGGAATATTATTTAGAATAGAAAAATTATCAAAATCATTTAAAAATTCTGAAGGCAAAACTTTTGCTGTATTAAATAATATTAATTTTAGTTTGCCAGAAAGTGGAATGTTTTTTATTTATGGAAAATCAGGGTGTGGAAAATCCACTTTATTAAATATTTTTGAAGGACTAATGAAGCCAACAACCGGAGATATCTATTATAAAGGTAAAAGCATTTCTAACTTTAAAGACAAAGATCTAAATAAATACTTAAGAAATGAGATAGGTATTATTTTTCAATCTTTTAATTTAATTAATGATATGACTGTGTTTGAAAATTTAGAGCTTGTATTAAGAATTAAACAAATCGAAAACTATAAAAAAATTGATATTTTTCTAAAAAAATATAATTTATTAGACTTAAAAGACAAAAAAGTAGCAACATTAAGCGGGGGAGAAAAACAAAGGGTTGCTTTAATTAGAGCATTATTGAATGAACCATCTGTAATTTTTGCTGATGAACCTACCGGAAATTTAGATGAAACTAATTCTTATAAATTAATGCAAGAATTAAAAGAAATCTCAAAAAAATGTTTAGTAATTGTTGTTTCGCATAACAAGAAAATGGTTGATGAATTTAATGATGGATATTTGAATTTAGTAAATGATAAAGAATATTTATTGAAAGAAATAGATGATAACAAGAAAACCCAATTATCAGAAAAATATGCGTTAAATAAAGGCAAAAAATTATCTTTTATATCATATGTTTTAAATCATAATTTACGAAAAGATATTTTTAAAAATATGATTTCATTAATATCGTTAATCTTTTCTATTTGTGTATGTTTTGTATTTCTTGGATTTAATAATGGTGTTAAAAACAATTCATTAGATTTAATTAAAAATTATCAAAATAATAATAGTTATAAAATTTCAAAAATTATTTATGAACAAAAAAATGATTCTAATTTAATGCTTGAAAAAACAGAGAAACCTAGTTTAGAAGAAATAGAATCAATGTTTAATAAATATGAAAATGTAGATATTCATAATAGTATCGATTATTTTTTTGGCGAAACAAATGAAACACGTATTGAAAATGAATTGATAAAAAATGTAAGTTATATTCCTATAAACAATTCAAGCTTGAATAATATTGTTTATATTAATGAAAATTTCGATTCCTCATATAAAAAAGAACATAATGGTAAATCATTAATAAATAAAAATATCAATCTGCATCTTAAAAGATCTTATATGTATAAGAATACATTTGAAAAAGGAAGCAGCATAATTAAAGAAGATTTTATTATGTACATTTCTTTTTATGTAAAAGAAATAAAAGAGGAATTTAGTTATTTAAATTATCCAAAAGTATATTTTTCCATAAATTATTTTGAAAAATTACTAAATGAACATTTTTGTAATAATATTTATAAAGAAACCAATAAAAAAATATCGTATCTAGAATTATTAAAAAGTGCACAATCAAATAGTGAACTAGGCAATTATTCCTATCAAGTATTTCTTGATAATTTTCAAGATATGGTTGATTTTAATAAAAAAATAAAAAAATATGAAGACTATAAAATTATAAATGAGCCATACAATACTATTACTTCTTTCATGGAACTTTCATCATCTTTAGTTCAAGGATTGATATTTTTCATAATTATAGTTATTGCATCATCTATTTCGCTTATTTCTTTCCTATCTTACTCTTTGTTTATTTTTAATCGAAAACAATCAGCGATATTAACAATTCTTGGTGCAAATAATGACAAAATTTTCCTTATTTATATTTATGAACAAATAATAATTGGATTGATTAGTTGTTTATTTTCCTTCATTTTATTGCCGTATATTCAAGGTATCTTGAACAAAATAATTGAGAAATATACGTTTTTTAGTAATTTAATTATGATTCCTCATAATTTTAAAATATCTTTATTATTTCTAATTGTAGTTTTATTTTTAATATTTATCTTTGTAACATTACCTCTTGTTTTATCTAAAAATAATGAAATTTATAAGGAGTTGAAAGAAGAATGAAGATTTCTATTAAAAATTTAAATAAAAGTTTTGGTAAGCGAATAATTCTAGAAAATTTAAATCATAATTTTGAGAAAAATGGCTTGTATTCTATTTGTGGCGATTCAGGATGTGGGAAATCTACATTATTAAATATTCTTTCCTTAATTACAAAACCAGATAGTGGAAGTGAGATTATTTTTGATGATTTAGAGTACTCTAATAAAAGTGATGAAGCAAAAAGAGCCTTTAGGTTGATGAATATAGGTTATATTTTTCAATCGTTTAATCTTTTTGAAGATGATACTGTATTTAATAATATAGCTCTAATGGTTGATGCTACATCAAATTTTTCTAAAAATTTGAAGAAAAGAAAGATTATGGAAGCATTAAAGATTGTTGGGGTTCCGCATTTAGAAAATAAATTAGTTAGAAATCTTAGTGGTGGCGAAAAACAAAGAGTTGCAATAGCAAGAGCAATTGTTAATAATCCTAAATTAATATTTGCCGATGAACCAACTGGTTCATTAGATGCAAAAAATAGTGACCTTATTTTTTCTTTATTAAAAAAGATTAGTTCCAATTGTATTGTTATCTGCGTAAGTCACGATGAAGATTTAGTAAAAAAATATAGCTCAACATTGTTAAGAATTAAAAACAAAACTATCGTTGAAGAAAAGATTGAATCTAACAATTATAATCGAGTAGATAACGTAACCATGATTGAGAAAAAGAAGAGGAAACATGGAAAAATAAGTGACAAATTTATATTTAGACATTTATATAATAAATTTAAAGTTAAAAAGGTTCGGATGATTATTTCAAATTTTTTTCTCGTTTTATCCATTTTTTCTATTGGATTAGGTACCTTTTTAAAAAGTGGAATAAGTGATTCATTAGAACGATCTTTTTCTTCAATGCTTAACGAAAATACGCTAATTTTTTCAAAAAAAGATTCTAACGTTGGTGTTATGGATTATTATTCTGCGAGTAAAGAGGATCTTTTAGCATTAAAGAACGAATATTCTAGTGATATAGAATACTGCGGATGCAACTATCTTGTTAATTTTGAAACATTTTTTAAAGATATGAATTATGTTGAGAATATATCAAGACCAAATTATAAAAAAATGGAAGGATTTAATATTAGGAGTTTTAATGAATTTATATATGTAAATAATTTTAATAATATGGAAGATATATATCCAAAAATCTCAAAGAAATTGAATAAAAATGAAATTGTTATTTCAATGAATTATCAAATGATGAAAGAAACTTGTAAATATTTGCAGATTGAAAGGAGTTTTGTTTCGCTTGGAAATTATATTTTAAATAACAATTTTTTAATAAACGTTAATTTAGCAAATTATGATTGGAAATATGAAGATAATATAACACTAAAAGTTAAGGCAGTAATTCCATCAACTGAATCAAGAATTTATCATGATGATAATTTCTTTAATGAATATTTTTTTGAAGAAAGACTTATGATGCCATCATCTTTAAATTTTAAAAAGAATGAAGAATACCCTTGGGTAATGAAAAAAGTATATTATTTTAAAACTTTAAAATTTCAATCAGGGCTGTTAGATAAATTAGCAAATAATCAAAATTATCAAAATTTTATTTTTGAAACTGACAATTATAAATATTCAACCAAAACATGTTCAATAAATGAACCATGCTATACGAACAAAATATATGTTTTCGTTTCTTTTAAATCTGAGGTTCCGTATTTGATTGCAAAAAAATTAAATAAAATTAATAAAAAATTTAATAATTATTATTATTCAACTGAAGGTGGCTATATTAATTTAGGAATGGATCTTTTTTCTGGATTTAGTAGGCAAACTTATTTCTCAATATCAAAGGATGATTTAAAAAACTTTACTGAAGGGATTGAAAAGATTAATACTGATGATATAGCAAATTTAGTTCTACCAAATAATATAATCGAAGGTAATGTTATTAAAACTAGTGATGATATTGTTAGATTTTCTTCTAAATATGGAAAATTATTGTATGGAAATAAACCTAAAAACGTAACCGAAATATGTATTTCTAAAAAAATGGCTGAGATTTTAGGATATCAAAAAACAAATGATGATCTATATGTTTCAATGAACGTAGAACAGGTTTACGAAAACGAAGAATTTAAAAACATATTTCATACTATTAAGTTAAAAATTGTTGGAATTATCGATTCTAATAAAATAGTTATATATAATGAACCAAACTTTACAATATCACTTTTTAGGGATTTATTTCATGTGTCTTCATTTAATCTTTTAATTAATTCTATAGTCTTTGAAATGGATGAACATGCATCGAAAGAAGATATTGAAAAATATAATAATTATTTTGAAGAATACGAATTTATTGATCCATTGAGTTCGTTTTCTAGCGGGATTGATGAAGTATTATCTTATTTAGAATGGATTTTAATATGTCTATCAATAGTAACAATGATTTCTTCCATCATTTTAATTTCTTTAATCAATTATATTGATGTTATAGAATCGAAGAAAGATTATGCGATTCTAACAGTTCTTGGTTTTTCGAAAAAGGAAATACTAAATATGCAATTTTATAATTGTTTTATACCATCTTTTATAGCTTTTTTGCTTAGTTGTATATCACTGTTGTTAACTTCAAATTTAATGGGAAATTTTTTAACAAATATGATTGGTATTGAAACAAATGTTTCGAATAATCCAAATTCTTTTATAATGATGCTAATTGTAATGATTTTTATTACTGTAATAACCATTATTTTTTCTCGAAAACCTATTAAAAAGATAAATATTACAAAAGAGTTGCATCATTAGCATAAAAATATATTAAAAAAAATTAATATTTAATCTATAATATAAAAGTCAAAAGAAATGAAGGGAAGTGTCTTATGGCAAAAATGGTTGGTAAAGTTAAAAGATTTAGTGATGAAAAAGGATTTGGTTTTATTTTAGGTGAAGATGGCAAAGATTATTTTGTCCATTGGAAAGAATTGAATATGCCAGGTCGTAAAACTGTCACTGCAAACACCAAAGTCGAATTTGATCCTGTTGAAACTGAAAAAGGCTGGAGAGCTGAACACGTTGACATCATCAAAGAAGATAAAGCTCCTGAAAATAAATAAATATCATTTGAATTTTATTATTTAATGAAGCAAAGCCACAAATTGTGGCTTTTTTGTTGGATATTTTGCAAAAGAAATATCCTTTAATAATGAATTTTTCATTATTATTGATATAATATTTATTGATTAAAGAAGGTGTATTTATGGGATTAAAAGCAGGTATAGTAGGACTTCCTAATGTTGGTAAATCAACATTATTTAATGCTATTACAAATAGTCATGTAGAAGCAGCGAACTATCCATTTGCTACTATCAATCCAAATGTTGGAAGTGTTTTAGTTCCTGATGAAAGAGTTGATAATTTATCAAAATTATTTCATCCAAAAAGAACTATATATACATCATTTGAATTTTTTGATATTGCTGGTTTAGTTAAGGGTGCTTCACATGGTGAAGGATTGGGCAACCAATTTTTGGCGCATATAAGAGATGTTGATGCGATAATTGAAGTTGTTAGATGTTTTGAAAATAAAGATATTATTCACGTTGAAAATTCAATTGATCCTGTTCGTGATATTGAAATTATCAACCTTGAACTTGTTATGGCCGACGCTGAAACTATTTCAAATAGAATTGGAAAGGTTTCTTCAAAAGCTACGATAAATAAGGATAAAGAAGCTATATTTGAACTTGGAATTTTAAATAAAATCAAAGCTGCTCTTGATAATGGAAAAGCTGCAAGAAGCGTTAAATTAAATGATGAAGAAATGAAGTTAATGAAAAACTTTAACTTACTTACTTTAAAGCCAATTTTGTATGTTGCTAATGTTGGTGATGGAGACTTAGCTGATATTGATAATAACGAAAATTATAATAAGGTTAAAGAATATGCAAGTAAAGAAGGCGCTAAAGTAATTCCTATTTGTTGTGAGATTGAATCTGAATTAAGCAGCTATTCAAAGGAAGAAAAAAAGGAATTTTTAGATTCTATTGGTGCAAAAGAAAGTGGACTTTCTGTTTTGATTAAAGAAAGTTATAAGCTTCTCAATTTATCCACCTTTTTTACTGTTGGCGAAGATGAAGTTCGAGCTTGGACTTTTAAAAATGGGATGACTGCTCCACAATGTGCAGGTATAATCCATAGTGATTTTGAAAAAGGCTTCATTAGAGCTGAGGTTTATTCATATGATGATATTATGAAATATAAAACCGAACAAGCCTTAAAGGAAGCTGGAAAAATACGAATTGAGGGTAAAGATTATATCGCACAAGATAGTGATATATTTTTCTTTAGGTTTAATGTTTAGTTATGTTTAGAATTGGTTTTGGTAAAGATATACATGCCCTTGTTATAGGGAAGCCATTAGTACTTGGAAGTGTTACAATACCTTCATTAATGGGGCTATCTTCTTATAGTGATGGTGATGTTGTTATTCATTCCCTTGTTGATGCAATATTAGGCGCATTAGCAAAAGGTGATATTGGAACTATGTTTCCAAACACTGATCCAAGAAATAAAAATAGACACAGCATTGAATTTTTAAAAGAAATAAAACCATTAATTAGTGCTTGTGGGTATAAGATTAGTAATATAGATATATCTATTGTTTGCGAAAAACCAAAACTTCAAAAATACCTTGTTATGATGAGAGGTTCGATTGCAATAATTCTTGGTATTAGTATTACGCAAATTAGTATTAAAGCTGGAACAAACGAGGGTTTTGATAGCATAGGAAAAGAAGAAGCAATAGAAGCAACTAGTGTTGTGCTTTTAGAAGGAGTGTCAAAGTAGTATGAATAAAAAAGTAAGAGTAAGATATGCACCATCACCAACTGGTTATCTTCATATTGGTGGCGCAAGAAGTGCATTATTTAATTATTTATATGCAAAAAAATATGGTGGTGATTTCGTTTTTAGAATTGAAGACACTGATATTGAACGAAATATACCTGGAGCTGAAGAAAGTCAGCTTCACGATTTAATTTGGCTTGGGATAATTCCTGATGAATCAACAGAAAAGCCAAATCCAAAGTATGCACCATATCGTCAAACAGAAAAATTAGATTTATATAGAAAATATGCAAATGAACTTGTTGAAAAAGGATATGCTTATTATTGCTATGAAACTCCTGAAGAATTAGAACAAATGAAAGAAGAACAACTTTCAAATGGAGTTAAATCATTCAAATATGATAGAAGAGCTTTATCATACACAGAAGAAGATATTGCTAAATTTAAAGCTGAAGGTAGAAAACCTTCAATTCGTTTAAAGATGGAGTCTCATGTTGATTTAGGTTTTGAAGATTTAGTAAGAGGAAAAGTTAATTTTAATTCTGATGATTTTGGTGATTTTGTCATAATGAAAAGTAATGGAATTCCTACATATAACTTTGCAGTTGTTATTGATGATCATATTATGGAAATAACCCATGTTTTAAGAGGCGAAGAACATTTAAGTAATACACCAAAACAACTTCAAGTATATCGTTATTTTAATTGGGAACCTCCTGTTTTTGGCCATATGACGATTATCATCAATCCAAATGGTAAAAAATTATCTAAAAGAGACCATGATATTCTTCAATTTATGAGCGAATATCGTAAACTTGGATATTTACCAAAAGCGATTTTCAATTTCTTATTTTTACTTGGTTTTAATCCTGATATTAAAATTCCTGGAACAGATAAAGAAAAAGAAATATTTACAAAGGAAGAAGCTATTGCTGCTTTTGATCCTAAAAAATTATCTGCTTCACCTTCGATGTTTGATAATAAACGTTTATTATGGACAAATTCTCAATACATTAAAGCTTTAAGTAATGAGGAATATCTTGAATTTATCTTACCATTTGTGAAGGAAGTTAATTTTTTAAAAAAATATTCAAGTGATGAATTAAATAATATCGCCTTACTTTTCAAAGAAGAAATTTCTACTGGTCATGAAATTATCGATTTATTAAACGATATTTTATATCCAAAATATAATTTTAATGATGACGAAAAAAATATGTTAAATCTTGAAACTAGCAAGGTAGTTCTTCAAAAATTTAATGAAAATATTCAAAATCTTGAGGACTTATCGCAAGATAATATAAAACAAATTTTTAAGAAAATTCAAACTGAAACTGGTATAAAAGGGAAAAACTTATATATGCCAATAAGACTTAAACTTACGGGTTCCGAACATGGTATTGAAATGTACAACATTATTAATATTTTAGGTAAAGATGAGACATTAAAAAGACTTAAATAATAAAAGTAGTATTTTAAGTTGCATTAAAGTATAATATTTACCGAAAAAAGGAGAAGTTATGGTTGAGAATTATAAAAATGAATCAATGGTTGATGTTGCTTATTCAATATTAAAAAATGGTTCAGAATTAACAATGAAATTTCAAGATCTATATAAAGAAGTATTGAAATTAAAAGAAATATCTGAAGAAGATGGCAAAAAACTTATTTCACAATTTTATACTAATTTAACTCTTGATGGTCGTTTTGTTGATTTAAAAGAAAATGAATGGGGTTTAAGAGAAAGAGAAACCTACGATAAAGTTCATATCAACATGAATGATGTTTATGCAGATATGGATGCTGAAACCAAAGCAAATTATGATTCTGAAGAACACGATGATGATGAAAATGTTTTGGGCGAATCAGATGAAGATTCTGATGACAAATCTGATGAAGAATCAGAAGAATCATATGATTAATTTATAATTGTTTACAATTTCTAATAAAGGAGAAAATATATATGGCATTAGAAAATATGTGTGAGATGTTAAAAAAAGCTCATGAAGGACATTATGCAGTTGGTCAATTTAACATTAACAACCTTGAATGGACTTCAGCAATTCTTGATGAATGTCAAGAATTAAAGTGCCCAGTTATCTTAGGCGTTTCTGAAGGTGCTGCAAGATATATGGGTGGTTTCGATACTATTTATGGTATGGTTACCGGTTATATGAAAGATAACAATATTACAATTCCTGTTGCATTACATGTTGATCATGGTCAATCATTTGAAACTTGTAAGAAAGCTATCGAAGCAGGTTTTACAAGTGTTATGATCGATGCTAGTAAACATCCTCTCGAAGAGAACATTAAGATTGTTAAAGAAGTTGTTGATTTTGCACATTCTAGAAAAAACTATGTTTCTGTAGAAGCTGAACTTGGTCATGTTGGTGGTCAAGAAGATAACGTTGCTTCTCAAGGTGTTTTATACGCTGATAAAAATGAGTGCAAGAAGTTAGTTGATGTTACAAAAGTTGATTGTTTAGCTCCAGCTTTAGGCTCAGTTCATGGACCATATCATGGCGAACCAAAATTAGGCTTTAAAGAAATGGAAGAAATTAATGAACTTGTTGGTATCCCACTTGTCTTACATGGTGGAAGTGGTATTCCAGATTTCCAATTAAGAATGGCTATTGATAGAGGAACTTGCAAGATTAATGTTAATACCGAATGTCAACAAGCATTTGCTAAAATTGTAAGAGAAATTTGTGCAACAACCGATCCTGTTAAAGTTTATGATCCACGTAAGATTCTTGGACCAGCTAAACAAGGAATTAAAGATGTTGTCAAAGCTCATTGCGAAGTATTTGGTTGCATCGGTAAAGCTGAATAAGATAAAATAAGCTCACGAAAGTGAGCTTTTTTATTAGAAAGAATAAGGTTATGAATTACGAAAAAGAATTAAATGCTGCTATTAAAGCCGCTAAAGACGCATCTAAAGTTATTTTAGATTTTTACCATAATGGTTTTAAAGTTGAAACTAAAGATGATAACTCACCTGTTACAAGTGCTGATAAAGCAAGTGATAAATTAATTAAAGAAGAACTTATAAAAGCTTTTCCAAATTATGCTTTTTTAACTGAAGAAAGTTATAATAAAAATGATAGAAGTAGATTAAAGAACGACTACGTTTGGATTATAGATCCACTAGATGGTACAAAAGATTTTGTAGCTCACGATGATGAATTTACAATAAACATTGCTCTTTCTTATAAACATGAAGTTGTTTTAGGTGTTGTATTAATTCCTGTTAAAAATGAAATTTTCTATGCGACAAAAAATAGTGGAGCTTTTCTTTTAAAAGACGGGAATCAAAAAAAGATACACGTTAGTGATAAATTAAATGATTTAACTTGTTATACAAGTGTTTTTCATTTATCTAACGAAGAAAAAGATTTAATTAATAAACATAAAGACAAAATAAGTAAAGTAGAAAAACTCGGTAGTAGTGTCAAGGCTTGCTATATCGCAGAAGGAAAAGGCGAAATATCTTATAGATTAACTCCTGGGACAAAAGAATGGGATACTGCGGCTTTCCAAATAATTGTTGAAGAAGCTGGTGGCTTAGTTTTAAAACCTAATGGAGAAAAAATGACATATAATCGAGAAGAAGTTAGAAATCTTGATGGTTATGTAATAATGAATAGGAAAGAAAATTTTCTTTTATAAGTAATAATCTTTGAAAGGATGGCATATATTTTTTTAAAAAATATGATAGATTATAAAAGAGGAGAAAAAAATATGAGCGCACTAAATTTAGTTAGCGCTTTATGTTATTAATTATTTCTTTTGGTAATACTAAAACCAATGATAATTGCCGTGATGTTATATTTCTTCCAAAAAAGTTCTTCGGTAAAAAAACATAATTTTTTAGAGATACTAAATGATTTTAATGTTCGTTGTTCAAATGTTAAACAGCTATTGTCGGATAAATCTTCTTTTCATTTGATATCAGTTGGAGAAATTGACGAAAGAAGTTATAGATTTAATTAAGATAATGAATTATATATTATAACAAGTGCATATAAAAATAATATTATAAATGAAGATGATATTAAAACTATATATGATATTTGGACTACAAAGAGGAGTGAATACGCTCTTAATATTGGATTTTATCAAAGTTATTCAGTTATAATAGAATCATAAAGAATTATAAAAAAAGAATGGAAAGTTAATTTCCATTCTTTTTCTTTTCTTCTTCTTCACGAGCTTTTTGTTCTTCGGCAATTTTAATTGCTTCTTTTATAACTGCTTTATCACTTGCAAGTCTAACGGCATTAACTCCTGGAACTTCTTCCATTAAGATTACTTCAACGCCACTTTCAAGTGTGTTTCCAATTAATGAACAACCTTGACAAGCTCCTGTGAAATTTAAATAAACTATGCCATCTTCAAATGAATCGAGTTCAACATCTCCTCCATCTCTTTGAATAAATGGTCTTACTTTATCTAATGTTTCGTTTATTTTTTTAATAGTTTCTTCATGTGTCATATGAATATATTATATGTTTCCCTCTATTTTATGCAAATATAATGCTTAAAATAAAAGAGCATTTTTTATAATGCTCTTTAATTTTTGTTTTGTGGTGCTCGAGACCGGAATCGAACCGGTATGGCATCAACTGCCACAGGATTTTAAGTCCTGCGCGTCTACCTATTCCGCCACTCGAGCATCATTTAACTTAAATGGTGATCCACTGGAGACTCGAACTCCAGACCCCTTGATTAAAAGTCAAGTGCTCTACCGACTGAGCTAGTGGATCATGTTACTAAATTTGGCTGGGGTGACTGGGATCGAACCAGTGTATGACAGAGTCAAAGTCTGTTGCCTTACCTCTTGGCTACACCCCAACAAATTAATGGTGGAGAGGGGCGGATTCGAACCGCCGAACCCGAAGGAAAAGATTTACAGTCTTCCGCATTTAGCCTCTTTGCTACCTCTCCAGCAAATCTTCTATCACGAATAATTGGTGGATGCTGAGGGGCTCGAACCCACGACCTCCGCCGTGTAAAGGCGATGCTCTCCCAACTGAGCTAAACATCCACACGATACACGATATTCGCGTGCTTATTAACTATATCAAATGAGTTATAATTAGTCAATTAAAATTGAATGGCAAAGTTAATAATTCTGCACCTAACTTTAATTGTTAGGTGCGGGGAGAAAATTAATAACCTTTTTTGCCAAGAAGATGGAACATATTCTTCTTATAAATTTCAACTCCAGGTTGATTAAATGGATTAACTCCTAAAAGATATGCGCTCATTGCACATGCATTCATAAAGAATGACATAAAGTGTCCAATGTTTTTAGCATCTAATTTATCAAGTGTTAAGGTAATATTTGGAACGTTACCAACTTCAGAATGTGCTTTTAATGTTCCAATATAAGCTTTATGATTAACAAAACTTAATTTTTTATCAGCAATATAGTTCATACCATCTAAATCTTCCTTGTCAAAAGGAATAGTGATGTCATCAGTTGGATTTTCAACATAAATTATAGTTTCGAACAAAACTTTACTACCTTCTTGAATAAATTGACCCATTGAGTGAAGATCAGTTGTAAAGGTTGCACTTGTTGCAAGTAAAGCCTTATTTGACTTACCTTCTGATTCATCAAATAATTGTTTCCACCATTCAATTAACATTTTGTTTTGAAGTTCATATGAAATTAACATTTCTGCTGCATAACTTTCTTTATATAAGAAGTTTCTTTGGCAAGCATATTTATATGCTTCATTTGTGAAAACATCAGGATTATCATATTCTCTTTGACCTTCAAAATATCCTTCTAAGAAGGCCTTAACATCGATTCCTGCACAAGCAATAGGGAATAAACCAACTGGAGTAATTACACTATATCTTCCGCCAATATCATCTGGAAGAACATAGCATTCATATCCTTCATTAGTTGCAAGTGTTTTTAAAGCGCCTTTAGCTCTATCTGTAACAGCAACAATTCTCTTTCTTGCTTCTTCTTTTCCATATTTATTTTCAAGATCATTTTTTAAAAGTCTAAAACCAATTGAAGTTTCAGTTGTTGTTCCAGATTTAGAAATTACACAAACAGCATAATTTCTTGTTTTTAAATATTTCATGGTTTGAGAAATATAGTTTGGTCCTAAGGTATTTCCAAGATAGACAATATCCATTTTATCTTCTGAATGTAAACCATTTAAAGCCTCGATTACAGCTCTTGCACCAAGATAACTTCCGCCAATTCCACAAACAACTAAAGTGTTGTAATTTTCACGGAATTCTTTAGCCTTTTTAATGATTCTTTCAACTTCATCTTTGTCGTAATGTTTTTCATAATCAACCCAACCTAAAAAATCATTACCAAGACCAGTTTTTTCAAAAATTTCTTTGTGAATAGTTTTCACAACTTCTTGATAGTCTTTAAGATTAGCTTTCTTTTTTTCAGAAACATAATCAAATCCTACTTTAATCATAATTATTTCCTCTCTTCTTTCTTTTCTCTTTCTAATTCAAGTTCAATCATTTTTGGAAGTGCTTTATCTAGTTTTGAAAAATCAATATTTTTAATTGAATTATAAGCACTTTCTTTTTTATGACCTATCTTTAAATGATTTAAATCTCGTGGTAAATCAATCATGGAAACGCTTAAATGCTTTGAATCTACATCAATTGATTTAACCCTAACTTTTATTTTATCCCCGATTTCAAAGTAATTAAAGATATTTGCGATGAATTTACCAGAAATTTCGCTAATATGTAATAAACCAATATAGCCATTTTCAAAAGATAAAAATGCACCATATTTTTTAATAGAAGTAACAATTCCTTCTATAATGTCTCCAACTTTTATTTCATCCATTTTTATTAGTCTCCAATTATTCTATTAATAAGAAATAAATCATCTAAGGTTGTAATTTTAAAATTTAATCTATCTCCAAGTACTAAATAAACTTCCTTACCAGATTTTTTAATTAATACGCTATCATCATTGATATTTTGCCACTTTTCATTAATGGCTTTTATATGAGCATTATAAATTAAATTAAAATTAAAGGCTTGTGGAGTTTGGATTGAAAAAGTTTCTTTTCTTATTCTATAACCATCAATTGTATTTAAGTTTTTTGATGTACAAAGAGAATCATAAATTGGAAAATATGTTGTAATAGCAGGATGTGTTTTTGATGCCTCTATTATCGAATTTAAAACTTTTGTTGTTAATAATGGTCGAGCAGCATCGTGAATAAACACATTTATTGAATTTAAATCATTCTCATGGGTTTTAATATAGTTTAGAGCAAGAAAAGATGAATCTTGTCGGTTATAGCCGCCTTTAATAACATTTATTTCTTTATTAGTTTTATAATTAAGTAGTTTTATACGAACAAAATCTACATATTCTTCGTTTGCTACAAGTAATATTTTATGGATATTAGGATTTTTTAAAAATATTTCAAAAGAGTAAAGAAAAACTTCTTTTCCTTTAATAATAAAATATTGCTTAGGTAAATAGGTGGAAGTTCTTAAACTTTCTCCACCTAGCAAAATAATCCCGTAATTCATATTTAAACCTTTTTTGTAATATTGTTTTTGTGATATTTATCATTGAATTCTTCTTGTATATAAAGAGAATCTATGGTTAGTTTAACAAGTCTTTCCATCGCCTTATTTTCACTATAGTCAGCTTTACAAACAAAATTAACACGGTTATCTTTAAATAACTCTAAAACTTTCTCTTTTTTTCCTAAATCACTATAAACAGCAATAGAAGTGCCACCATTATTTTTAGTAAGTATCATAATTGGTACATCAGTTAAACCATCACCAATATAAATCATATTACGATAATTGATTCTTCTTTTAATAATTTTTTCATTAACTTTGATATCATCATAATTATATTGTGTAGCATCCTTGCTTATTTTATAAAGGCAATTAGTTTTTTGTGTGTAATTTACCATATATTTTGGCCATATGGCTTCTTTTGTTGTTGGATCAAAATAAAATTCACAACCAAAAATATGTTTAAATTTTTTAGCAATTTCGCAACCATCGACTATTTCTTTATTACCGCTTGAAATTAAATAATGTTCACACTTAAAACCTTTTGATTCTGCATATTTATTTATTCTATCGAACCAAGTTAACACGCCATTAAAAAATTTAATATTTTTGCCGTGTGATTTTAATAAATCATATGTTAATTTAATGTTTCTTTTTTTACATTCCTCAAGCATTACATACATATAACCTAATATGCGGTCAGTATTATATTTTTCACAAAATACATTTGTTTTTGCCCAAAATTCTTCTGGAGTCATATTTAAACTTGGTATAAAACTAAAATTTTGCATATCTTGAGTTGCAAGTGTACGGTCAAAATCGTACATTATGGCGATAATTTTCTTTTTCATAAAAAAATTATAACAAAATGACTATATATTTTCAAAAATAAACGTATAATTTTCGTATGGATGAAAATACGAAAAGAACTATAGTAATTGTAACGATTCTTGGATTAGTACTTATATCTTATGTGATATTTGTCTCTTTATCTTTTTGTTTTATGCATAGTTTTAAAAAGAAAATTAATACTGCAGTAGATACAATTAATGTTATTTTATATCAAAAAATTATGGGTATATATGAATGTGTAAATGAACTTATTAAATTAGGTTACGATAACCCAAAATTATTAGATTTTAAAAAGAATAGTGAATTTAAAGAATATAAACCGGTTGGTGCAAAAGATTTTAATAATCTTTTTACTAAAACGGAAGAAATCTATTCGATGATTAAAAAAGTTTGTGTTAATTTAAAAAGTAATGAGAATATAAGCGAAGTTGTTTCTGATTTAGATACTATTAAGAATTTAAATTCTAAATATTTTGAAACAGTGCAATTGTATAATACATATGTTATTGGTTTTAATTATTGGCGTAATTTATTCTTTACGAAGTGGGTTAAAATTTTACTTCATAAAGATGAAATTGATGCCATTAAATAAAATATAGGAGGTAAAAATGAAATTTGAGGAGTTAAAGGCAATAAAGCCTAATGAAAAGAAAATCATTAGTGAAATTGAAAAACTTACTAACGAATTAAAAAATGCAAAGACCGCCAAAGAGGCAATTAATGTTGTTCAAAAATCTTTTAAGTTAAGTGATAAGATTGAAAGTAATTTTACAATTATTTCAATTCGTCATTCAATTGATATGAACGATAAAAAGATTTCAAAACTTAGTGATATTTGTGATGAGGTTGGTCCAAAATTAAGCGAATATTATGTCGCATTTGATAGAGCAGTTATTAAATCACCATTTAAAGAAGAAATGGTGAAGAAATTTGGTGAGACATATTTTAAGAAGATTGAAAATGAGTTCAAAGTTTTTGATCCTAAAGTTATTCCAGACAAAATTAAAGAAAATCAACTTGTAAATGAATATGAAAAGATTATTGCTGGAGCGCAAATTGAATTTAGAGGTCAAGTTTATAATTTATCAAGTATTGGTAAATTTATGTCAGATGTTGATATGGAGACAAGACACGAAGCAGCTAAAGCTTATTATGGATATCTTGAAAAGAATGATGCTGAATTAGGTCGAATCTACGATGAACTTGTTAAAGTTAGAGACAAAATCGCTAAGACCTTAGGTTTTAAAAATGCAATTGAATATGAATATCTTTCACTTGGTCGTTTAGATTATGATGCAAATATGGTTAGTGAATACCGTAAGCAAATATATGAAGAAGTTGTACCTATTTCAGTCAAATTAAGAAAAAGACAAGCTAAGAGACTTCATATTAAGCATCCTTTATTTGTTGATTACAATTTAGAATTCTTAACCGGAAATGCTAAACCATGTGGTGATTCAAAGTACCTTTGTGAATGTGCATCTAAGATGTATCATGAAATGTCACCTTTAACTGGCGACTTCTTTGATAAAATGGTTAGTGATCACCTTATGGATTTAGATGCAAAACCTGGAAAGATGACTGGTGGATATATGACCTATATTCCAAAACTTAAAATGCCATTTATTTTTTCAAATTCAAATGGAACTCAACAAGATGTTGATACATTAACCCATGAATTTGGACATAGTTTTCAAGGATGGCTTGGTAGCAAAATTAAAGTTCCTGCTAATAGAATGCCTACATTTGAAGCTTGTGAAATAGATAGTATGTCTATGGAATTTTTCGCCGAACCATGGATGGAATTATTCTTTAAAAATGATGCAGATAAATATAGATTTGCACATCTTGCTAGTGCATTTACATTTTTGCCTTATGGATGTGAAGTTGATGAATTTCAACATTGGGTTTATGAAAATCCTAATGCATCGCATGAGGAAAGATGTGCTAAATGGGCTGAAATTGATAAAAAGTATCGTCCAGATTTTGATTATACTGGTTTTGAATATGCGCAAGGTCATCTTTGGATGAGACAAGCTCATATTTATTCTTCACCATTTTATTATATTGATTACACTTTAGCTCAAGTATTAGCTTTAGAGTTTAAAGATGAAATGGATAAAGATAGACAAAAAGCTTGGAACAAATATGTTAAATTATTGAAGATGGGTGGAAAATATCCATTCCTTGAACTTATTAAAAAAGCTCATTTAAAAAATCCATTTGTTCCAGGAACTATCCATAAGATTATTAGACCACAAATAAAAGTATTAAATAGTTTTGACGACTTTAATATGTAACAATAAAGGTTAGTTTTTGACTAGCCTTTTTCTTTACATTTTATTTACAATTATTTACACATTTATGATTTTTTCTATAAAACTCATGTATGTAGAATATAACCATAAAAAAGAGGTAGAAGAAATGAAAAAGAAGATTTTAATGGGCGCTATAAGTTTATTAAGCGTATTATCTATTGTAAGTTGTGGTGAGAAAGAAGAGCCAACTCCAACTCCTGATACTAAATTTACAGCTGTTGAACTTTTAAGTTGTGGTTCAACATCAGTTGATAAAGTTATTACTGAATTAGGTAAAAAGTTAGCAAGTCTTACTTCAAATAAAATTACTTTAAAGAAAGATCAACATGGTAGTGGTGATGCTGCTACTGGTGTTACTAGTGGAAAAAATAACGTTAAATATGATATTGGTTTCTTATCAAGAGAAATTAAAGATTCTGAAAAAGAATTATTAAATGAAAAGAATTTAAATGGTGCTATTTGTAAAGATGCTGTTGTCCCAATCGTTAATGAAAGCAATACATATAGTGCAACTAGTGCTGAAACTTTAACTAAACTTTATAAAGGTGAATTAAAGACTTGGGCTAGTGTTGATGCTTCATTAGAAGACAAAAACGTTAAACTTTACTCAAGAGAAGCTGGTAGTGGTACAAGAGAATGCTTCTTCGAAGGTATTGGTTATAAAGATGTTAAAGCAGAAGATAAATGGTTAGATGGTGTTGTTGTTAGCAGTCAAGCATCAAATGGTGATATGATGAACGCCATTAAAGATGATAAATATGGAATTGGATATTGTTCTTTAGATTCACTTGCAACAGCTAAAGGCATCAAAGGTTTAAAATACGAAGGTGTCGAAGCTAGTGAAGATACAGTTAACGATGGAACTTATAAATTAAGCAGAAATTTCAACTATGTTATTAGAGGCGATTATAGCGAAGAAGATAAGAATAGAGAAACCGCAGTTAAGGCATTTGTTGATTTCATGGGTTCCAAAGAAGGAAAAATTGCAATCAAATCAGCAGGTGGTATCGTTAGTGGATTAGAATCAGCACCAAGCTGGGCTGATCTTCAAAAAGAAAAATATCCAGAATTAAGTGATTAATTATGGAAAAAAATACTTCATTAAAAGATAAAATATATCAAGAATTAAAAGAAGAAAAATTATATAAAAATAAAGCAGAAAAAAAATTATATAAAAATAGAACTGAAGTTGATAAAGTTGTAAAAAATATATTTCTTTTACTTGCGCTTATATGCGCAAGTTTTGTTATTTTTATAACTATATTTATTGCAATTAAAGGAATTTATCCTTTTTTGAATAACTATTCAACTAAAGATGGAGGGGAAGCAAAACAAAGTCTCTGGTCTTTCTTTACTAATTCAAGATGGCTATATGATGGTACAGGTGGTATGGTTTTTTTACTTTTAACCACTCTTTATGTTACTTTATTAAGCTTAATAATTAGTGTTCCTACTTCAATTTTTACAGCGCTATTTTTAGTAAGAATTGTAAACAAAAGATTTAAAGAAATCTTAAAAACTGGGATAGAATTATTAGCTTCAATTCCAAGTGTTATTTATGGTTTATTTGGTGTTGGTGCTATTTGTCCAATTGTTGCAAATCTTGGTGTTGAAACTTATGGTGGTAGATCAATTTTAAGTGGTGTTATTGTACTTGCTTTGATGTCAATTCCAACAATTACCATGCTTTCTATTACCTCAATTGAAGCTGTTGATAAAAAATTAGTTGAAGCATCTATCGCGTTAGGCGCTTCAAATGCTCAAACAAATATTAAAGTTGTTTTAAAAGCGGCAAAAAGTGGTATTTTTGCTGGTATAATCTTAGGTATTGGTAGAGTTCTTGGTGAAGCTACTGCTGTCCAAATGGTTATAGGTAATAATAGTTTAGGTACAGGATTCTTAAATGTATTTAATCCAGGAAACACCTTAACTAGTGCTATGCTTGCTGGTATTGGTGAAGCTTATGGTATTGGATATGATGTAAGATTCTCGCTTGGTCTTGTACTTATTATTTTAATTTTAGTTGTTAGTATGTTCCTTAATTTTGTTAAAAATAAAATCGGCGAACAAGATGAAAAACCAATGTTTAATTTTTTAAAAATATTCATGAATAAGAGGAAGAAAGATGAAAACAAATAATTTAGATAAAAATAATTTTGAAAACAACATTCCTCAAAAGGAAAGAAGATTTTTAAAAGTTAGAAAAATAAAAGATATATTTTCAAATACAAGAACTATTCTCTTTTCAATTTTTACATTTTCAATATTAATTTGGATGATAGTTTATGTTTTTCAAAATGGTGGAAAATTACTTACTTGGGATTTTATAACTAGAGATTATAACGAACATGCCTATACAATTAAAACTAAGGATGGGTATGAAAATAATGGGGATTTAACTTTTGAAAACAAGGATAATGTCGAAGCTTTTTCAACAAAGTGGGGTGTTGGTTTTAAAGATGGTAAAAATGGCGAAGACGACGTTGTTTTTGTTGTTACTTTAGATCCAAATTCACCATTTAATGACCTTGTTGATTATAATAATAATGGTGTGAAGATTAATTTAGACTATTATTTTTCAAGTTTAACCCTTATTAAAAATGATGGAGATATTGAAGTATTAAAAGCTACTGATGGAGCAAAAAAATTTGCAACATCTTTAGATGATGCGGTTTCTATTTATGATGGAACCCTTACAAGTCAAGGAAAAGGAATAAGAGGTAGTTTACTTACTACTTTATATTTAATTGCTTTTTCACTTTTATTCTCCCTTCCTTTAGGTATCGCAACAGCGATATATTTAGCGGTTTATGCTGGAAAAAATAAAACAACAAAGTTTATTAGATCGTTAATTGATGTGACAAGTGGTATTCCTTCAATCATATTTGGTCTTGCTGGAGCAATTATTTTTATCCCTATAGTTAATAAGATTAGCGATACAAATGGTGGAAGTATTTTTAGTGGCTCTTTAACTTTAGCAATTATGCTTTTACCAACTATTGTAAAAACTGTTGAAGAATCAATTTATGTTATCCCTAAATCGTTAAGTCAGGCCTCATTAGCGCTTGGAGCAAATCAAACCCAAACAGTTTTTAAAATTATTCTTCCAAATGCTCTTCCAGGTATATTAACTTCTACATTATTATCTATTGGTAGAATTATTGGTGAAAGTGCAGCGTTAATATTCTCTATGGGAGCAATAATAGGTGATAATGTTGATTTATTGAAAGGAAACGCATCTTTAGCGGTCCATATTTGGACAGCTTTACAAGGTGAAACTCCTCAATATGGAAACGCATGTGCTATCTCAATAATTATTTTAGGTGTTGTTCTTATCTTATCTATAATTGTAAAATTAATATCGATGAGATTATATAAAAGTAGAGGTATAAAATAATGGAAAACGAAAAAATATTTAGTTGCAGAAATGTTAATTTATATTACGATAATGGCAAAAAACATGCTTTAAAAAATATTAATTTAGATATATATAAAAATAAAGTTACTGCTTTTATTGGTCCATCTGGATGTGGTAAGTCTACACTTTTAAGATGTTTTAATAGAATGAATGATTTAGTTGAAGGATGTCAAATTAGTGGTGAAATTAAATATCTTGATTTTGATATCAAGAATATTAATACTATCTATTTAAGAACTAAAGTTGGTATGGTTTTTCAACAACCAAATCCATTTCCAATGTCTATTAGAAATAATATTATTTATGGTCCAAAGTGTCATGGTGAAAACAATAGAGATAAATTAGATGATATTATTTATGAATCTTTAAAAGATTCAGCTTTATATGATGAAGTAAAAGATGAACTTAATAAAAGTGCTCTATCTTTAAGTGGTGGTCAACAACAAAGACTTTGTATTGCTAGAACCATTGCTATGAAACCTGATGTAATTTTAATGGATGAACCAACAAGTGCTCTTGATCCTATTGCTACTTTAAAAATTGAAGAGTTGATAAGAGAACTTAAAAAGAAATATACTATTGTTATAGTTACACATAATATGCAACAAGCTGCAAGAATAAGTGATTATACAGCTTTCTTTATGTTAGGTGAGCTTGTTGAATTTAATAAAACCGAAACATTCTTCTCACATCCAAAAGATAAGAGAAGCGAGGATTATATTACAGGGAGATTTAGTTAATGGAAAATCAAAGAATTGAAGTTATTAGAATTAATATGCTCAAAATGTTTGAGCTTACCATCAAATATTTAAACGAATCAGCTGATGTATTTTTTAATAATAGCGTAATTAACGTTCCAAATATCAATGATGATGAAATAGATTCTCTTGAAAGAAATATTGAAGAAGAATGTTTACATATGATTTTAAGAGAAAGACCATTTGCTAAAGATTTAAGAAGTGTTACTGGTATATTTAAAATGGTAGAAGACGTTGAGCGACTTGGTGATCACGCTGAAGATTTACTTTGGACTACAACTAATTTATTAAAATACAGCGAGCACATAAAAATTGCTGATTTGACTAAAATGATGAAAATTGCTTTAAAAATGGTAAGTGATGCCTATGAAGCATTTGCTAAAAACGATGAAGTTTTGGCGGCTGAAGTTATTAAAACTGATGATTTAGTTGATGAACTTTATTTAAAAGTTTTGAAAGAAATTCCAATTAAGAAAGATGAATTCAAATTATCAGATGATTTTATTATTTACTCAACTCTTTTAACAAAATATATTGAAAGAATCGCTGATCATGCTTCTAATATTGCTGAATGGGCGGCTTATATTAAAAGTGGATATTATAAGGATAAAGTTATAATATAATATTTATATGATGGATTATTTAATATATTCACTAGAAGATGACCCAAACATTTCACACATTATTAATATAGCTTTAAAAGGTCAAGGTTATAATGTTAAAAGTTTTTTAACATACAAAGATTTTAATGAGGCTTTTTTAGAAGAAAAACCTGATATGATTTTGCTTGACCTTATGTTACCTGATATAAGTGGTGAAGAAATTTTAAAAAATATTCGCGATAACGAAAAAAATGATGCTATTCAAATAATTATTATTAGTGCTAAAAATTTGACTATTAATAAGATTGATGGATTGAATCTTGGGGCTGATGATTATATTTCAAAGCCTTTTGATATTTTGGAGTTAATTTCTAGAGTAAACGCTCATAGTCGAAGATATATTAAGAAAAAATCATCTTATATTCGTGATTTATATTTTGATTCAGAGAAAAAACTTTTATTAAAAAATGATAAAGAAATTAAATTAACTAATGGTGAATCAACCATTCTTTTTGAATTATATAGAAATAAAGGAGAGGTTGTTACAAGAGATTCTTTGTTTAAACTTTTATGGGGCGATAAAAGTGTTTATGAAACAAGAATTCTCGATATGCACATAAAAGAAATAAGAAAAAAATTGGGTAATGATTGCGATTTAATTGAAACTATTTATGGAATAGGATATAAATTGAAAAATGAGTAAGAAATCATTAATTTTTGATTATATTTTTACTTTTGTTATTACTTTTCTTGTTTTATTAAGCTCTTTTTTTGTAACTAATACAATTGAGAAAAACGATGCCAAAAACACCTTAATTTCTTATACAAATGAAGTTATAGCGAGTTATGAAAAAGATAATTCTTTTGATACTATAAAATTAAATTATGGGAAGGTAAAAGATTTAAGAATTTCGATTTTTGATGAATATGCTAATGTTAAGTTAGAAATTAATCAACTAGATAAACAACCATATAATGAAAATAGAAAAGAAGAATTAGTTAAAAATGAAGGAAAATTTTATTATAAAAAATCCAATACTTTAGGGGTTGATGTTTTTTATTATGTAAAACTTTCTAATAATTTATATTTCCGTCTAGGTATTCCAAAAAGCAATATCGAAAACATGAGTAATCTAGTTTTAATATACGGAAGTTTAACTTTAGTTCTTTTTGATACAGCATATTTCTATATTAAATATAGGGTTTACAAAAAAGAATTTAATAAATTAAAAAATTCATTTGGGCAATTACAAAAGAAAGTTGACTTTACACCAATTGATACTAAAGATGTAATTTCTTATGTAGAAAAAAATATCGATAAATTAAATATAACGATCAAAGAAAAAATTGATGAATTAAAAATTGAAAATAATAAGATTTCTTTTATTTTAGATTCAATTAATGAAGGTGTTTTTGTTATTAATTCTGATGAAAATGTTATTTTGATTAATTCATATATGGAAAAATTAATTAAAAATAAAAGAGAAAATATAATTGGAAAAAATTATCGATTTTTATTATTAGGTGAGGATTTTAGTGATAAACTTGGCGAAAAAATAGTAAGTGAATCATCTATTGATAAAGAAATTGATGGGAGAATATATGAGTTTTTAATCAATAAGATTTCCCTTAACTGGTTAAAACCAAATAATGAAAATGGTTATGCAATACTTGTTTTTGATGTAACTGATGCAAGATTAAACGAGAAACTTAAAAAAGAATTTTTCCAAAATGCCTCTCATGAGTTAAAAACTCCACTTACAACAATTATTGGCTATAATGAGCTACTTTCTAAGAATTTAATAGTAGATAAAGAAGAGATTTTAAATGCTGAGGTATCTATTAATTTAGAAGCAAAAAGAATGCAAAGAATTATCGATGATATGCTCTCGCTTGCTACTCTTGAAAGTGGAATATCTAATAAAAACCGTGTAGACATAGATGCAAAAAACGCTATTTTAGAAATTGTTAAATCATTTGAATATCAAATAAATCTTAAAAAAATTAAAGTAAGCACCAATTTAAGTGATGTTCATTTAAATATGAATATTGAAGATTTCGATCATTTAATCCGTAATTTATTTTCAAATGCTATTAAATATAATGTTGAAGGTGGAAAAATTAACGTTACATTAACTGAAAATTATTTTTCTATTAGCGATACGGGAATTGGCATTGAAAGTAAATACCTTAGTAGAATATTTGAAAGATTTTTTAGAGTTGATAAAGGTCGAAGTAGAAAACAAGGTGGAACAGGACTTGGTTTAGCAATTGTTAAACACATTTGTTTAAATTATAAATATAGAATTACTGTTCAAAGCGATTTAGGTAAAGGAACAACCTTTACTATATATTTTAGATAAAATAGGTTTAGGTAAATTTATGAAATTTATATCATTTAATGTTAATGGAATAAGAGCCATTATTAAGAAAAATTTTATAAATGATTTTAATATTTTGAATGCTGATATTTTTGCTATTCAAGAAACTAAATTTAGCGAAGATTTACATTTAAATTTTCCTTTTACTCCAAGTGGGTACTATGTTTATTGGACTAATAGTAAAATTAAAAAAGGTTACGCAGGAGTAGCTATTTTTTCAAAAAAAGAGCCGCTATCCGTTCATTATGGTCTAGAAAATAATAAATATGATGATGAAGGTCGTGCTATTACTTTAGAGTTCGAGAATTTTTATTTTGTTTGCTGCTATGTTCCAAATAGTGGAGAAGCACTTGTTCGACTTGATTTTCGTATGAAATTTGAAAATGACTTAAAAGAATATTTAACAAAATTAGATAAGATTAAGCCAATTGTTTATTGTGGCGATTTAAATGTTGCTCATGAAGAAATTGATATAAAAAATCCTAAAAGTAATGTAAATAACGCAGGTTTTACTATTTATGAACGAAATAAGATGACTGATTTATTAAATGCGAACTTTGTTGATACTTTTAGAGAACTCCATAAAAACGAAGTTAAATATACATGGTGGAGTTATAGATTCAATGCACGAAATAAGAATGTAGGATGGAGAATTGATTATTTTTTAGTTTCAAAACGCATCTTCAATCTTGTTAAGGATTCTTTAATTCATAATGAAATATTAGGGTCTGACCATTGCCCTATTGAACTCGACATAAATTTATAAAAAGTTAATTTATTTTATAAATTAAATATAAAATCATTGAGAAATATAATTTTTAAACTAAAATAAGAAAGTAAAATTAATAAGGAGAGTTTAATGAATAAAGTTTTAAAAATAACATTATTATTTATTCTAGGCTTATTTGGATGTGCATCGCTTATAACTCCAGCTTTTAAAGCAGTTAATAGTTCGTCAACAAGCAAGATTTGGTCATATTCTTTATACACTAGAATGTTTGGTGGAGGAAACCCTAAAATTGGTAATACAGGGCTACTCACCCTTGCCTGGGTTTTAGGCACAGTTGCTTTTATTATTACTATTGTGTTAATTGTATTATCTTTTTTAAATTATGAAGTATCTAAAAAATCTCTAATAATCACGTTTGCTGTTATTATGGTTTTATACGCAATTAGCGGAACTTTAGTAATTTTTACACCAAATTTTATAGGTAATACATCTGATAGCACACTTGGTCTTGGCAGTATATTGACAAGTTGTTCGATGTATGCTGGTTTTATTTTATCTTTAATATTTTTTCTTTATAATTTATTTACGAATGAGGAATAAATTATAAGTTTTGACAAACATTTATAGATATTAATTAAATATTTACAAAAAATAATTATATTTTATAATTCAGTGGAGGTTTATATATGAAAAAAAGACATGGAATTGTATTAACTCTTACATTATTATTTAGTACTTTGGGTGTATTGAGTTTAAGTGAAAGTTATGAAAGTAAAAAAGATTGCGATACTGTCGCAATTGTTACATTAAAAGATAATAGTGAATTAAAATCTACTAGTAAGAAAACTATTTTTAATGATTTTAAAGATGAATTAATTGATACTGTAGGTTTTAATTATAAAATTATTGATAATTTAACTAATATTGGTAACTATGTTATTTTAAAAGTTAATCAAAATGATGTAACTAAATTAAAAGCGCTTAATAGTGTTTCAAATGTTGAGCTTAATCATCAATATGAGACAACAAATGTTAAAAATTATTCATCAAGTGAAGAAAATAGTAAGACTAGTGCTACAAGTTCAGAAAAGCCAGTAAACTATTCAATTAAACAAATGAAAGCGGAAGCTTCTACTACTAGAGGTAAAAATACTTTAATTGCTGTTTTAGATAATTTTTTCCAATTAAATCATGAAGCTTTTAAGGATTTAGATTCTAATGTAGTCAAATATACAAAAGACGAAATGTCGAGTGTTGTTGGTGGGAAGGCTCTAACGGCTAGAGGTAATACTTATTATAATAATAAAATACCTTTTTATTATGATTATGCTGATAGCGACAATGATGTTTTAGCAAGAGGAGCAACAGTTGATAATACTCATGGAATTCATGTTGCATCTATGGCGGCAGCAAATGGTGATAAGTTTGAAGGAATTTCACCAAATGCTCAATTAGCATTAATGAAGATTTCATCAGATGCTAATATAGGTAGTTCAAGTGATGCAACAATATTAAGAGCTCTTAATGATGCAGTTGCAATTGGAGCTGATGTTATCAACTTATCTTTTGGTTCACCAATTGATACTCAAGATGGAATAAGAGATGAAGAACTAAAAGCTGATAATTCTACTTTATTTGGAGCTATTAAAAACTTATCAGACAAGGGAATTGTTATGTCAATTTCTGCTGGTAATGAAGGAAGAGGATCTTATATTAAAGATAATGTTCAAACTAATGATTATGGTGATTATTGTAATTTCTCTTTAGATAATGTTGAACCTGGAATTATTGGTGGTTTTGCTGAAAGTAATTATGGAACTATAGTAGCAAGCGGAAGATTAAATGCTGAATATGATTCTACAGTTGGTCAATCATCTGAATATACTAAGAAAGTTTCAGGTTTTTCAAGTGAAGGCGCAACTTTTGATATGCATATTGGTGTAGATGTTATTACTCCAGGGCAAAATACATGGGGCGCTGTTTATTATGCTAATAATCCTGATGAAGGATATAAACAAATGGATGGTACTTCAATGGCTGCACCAAATTATTCTGGTGTTGTTGCATCCGTTTTGAGTGAATTAATTAAAGATAATCCAGAAAATAGAGAAGAGATTGCAAAAACTTTAACTGAAAGAATTCAATCAACTGCTGAACCATTTGTTCAATATAATGACACATATTATTCACCAAGAAAACAAGGCGCTGGTCAACCTAATATTGAAAAAGCTGTTAATAGTGATGTTTATTTATCAAGTAACTACCATAAAGCTAAAATTGAACTATTTAATAGTGAAGATATAAAAAATGGACATATTAAATTTAGTGTTAATACTCATAATGAGACTAGCACAGATAAAAAATATAAGTTAAACCTTAGTGTTGAATGTCCAGGATTTGCAAAAGATGGGACAGAAGCTTCTTTAATGAATCAATTAATCGATGAATTTAATAGTGAAGTTACAATAAAGAGTGGCGAATCACAAATTTCAGTTGATTATCAAATAAAAGATGAAGCTAAGAAGATTCTTGAAAAGTTCCCTAATGGTACTTATATTGAAGGATATCTTACATTGACGCCTATTGATGGAGAAGGCAATGTTCTTTCTGCTCCATATATGGGATTCTATGGAGATTTTGATAAAGCTGATTGCGTAGAAGATTTTGATTTTGAAAAAGAAGACAAAAACGCAATTACTGGTTCAGAAATATTAAGCAGTTTATATAGAGCTAAAGGAAGAGCAAATGCTGATTTCACTTCCTCAATTTATATGAACGATGAGTCTTTGAGCGGTTATTTTTCAAAAGTTGTTGCTGGTAACGATAGTTTTAAAAACCTTGCTAATGCTCCACAATTTGAAGATGGTAAATTAGTTGCTGGCGTTAATAATTTATCAAATTATTTAATTATTTCTGAAATTGTTTATCGTAATATCAAAAATAATAGTATTAAATTGATTGATAATTCTGGCGCTGTTGTTAAAGAAACTAAATTCACTAACTATAATGAAAATGATCAATATAAGAATGATACTGGTTATCTTCAAAAATCTTTAGCACTTAATGAAAGTTCTGGCATCACTTCAAGTAAAGCTATTGCACAAATTCAATTAAGAGATTCTACTGGTAAACTTCTTTATCCTACTGGAGAATATACTCTTCAATTTGATTTTGATTTAATGTATGGAAGTCATCAAACTAAACAATATAAATTAGTTATTAAAGATGAAAGTGCTTTTTCACCAGTTATTGGTAAAAAAGAAGTTAAAGATGATAAGATTCGTGTCAATCTTGAAAGCAATACTAAGAGCGTTGCTGTAAATGGCGATTCTTATAATGTTTTAATTGATGGTGATCAAAAATATATTGAAATTGAAACCAAAAAGTATGAAGGAAGAGGTAAGATACTTTTAGAAGTTGTTAATGAATTTAATTTAAAAACATTACAATTATTTACTTTAAAAGATCTTGAAAATGGTTTCTCTGTTGAATCTTCTTTATTAAAAGCTACTTATACACCAAGTCTTGAAATGACAGTTGGTGAAGTTGGAACAGATGGCAAATTTGATGTTAATTATGTTACTGGTATTAAAAATGCTCGTGGTAACAATGTTAATGATATTCAATCATATGTTGTTAATATTAAACTTCCAAGTAATGCTCGTGTTACGCCAAAAGATGATGAAACCTTAGATGATCTTATTGTTGTTAAAGAAATTGTTGGTAAGAATCAAAATACCATTAAGTATACTGTTCATGATGGATATTTATCATATGAAACAAGAACTGGTAAAGTTGTTGCAACTTATGTAAAGGGTAAAGAACCTGTTGTTAATCCACCAAGCAATGATGATGGTAATAAAAACAATTCATTATTAATTGCTGGATGTGTTGGTGCTGGTGTTGTAGTGGTTGGAGCTGCTGTGGGCGTTACAGTTTACGCAATTAATAAAAAGAAGAAAAAGAATGGAAACAAAGACTAATAATGAAATTGTTCATGTTGGTTTTCGAGACCACGTTATAAGGGTAAGCATATTCTTAACAATAGGCATCGCTTTTGTTCTTACCTTGTATATTTTTAAAGGTATGAATTTAGTTGATGGTCTTGATGCATGTTTTGCTACTTTTTGGATATTTTTTGGAGTTGGTTCTTGGTCAATTATTGTAAATTATGGAACTTTTGATGCTTTATGTTATTCGTTTGCAAATATGGTTTCAACATGGCATAAAGATGGACAAAAAAAATATAAAGATTTAATTGATTATAAAGAAATAAAACAACCAAAGAGAAAACAAAAAAGATTTAAGTTTGTTGATTATTATATTGTTAGCGCAGTTTTCTTAATTACATCAATTATATTGTTAATTATTTACGAAAATTCTTTGTTACGTTAATTAAAAACATTCATTTTTAAAGGCAAGTTTATTAAAAACTTGCCTTTTTTAACTTAATATTAATTTAGTATTAAGATTTTCATAAAATTTAAACATATTATTATTTCCTAAATATAATTTATTCAAATCGAATTAAATTGTTTAAGTTCGATTAGAAAAAAAGGAGATTTTTATGAAAAGAAAAACGAAAAACTTGTTAGGTACAGTTTTAACAGCAGGTTGTATTTGCGCTACAATTTCTGCCTTAGTCAGTTGTGATAATCGTGGTACTGTTACCCCTGCAGATGAAAAACATCCTGAATTCACTTTAAAGACAACAGATGGTAGTAGTAAATTAGAAGTAGGTAAATTTACTACTCTTGAAGTTACTGATCTTAAGGACCTCGAAGCTGATAGTTTGGATTTAGCATATTCCTCATCTAATTCCGATGTATTAGCTGTAAGTGAAGATGGTGTTGTTACTGCTAAAGAACCAGGTGTTGCTAGTGTTATCGCTTTAGATAATGCAAGTGGGGCTGTTGATAGCTTTGAACTTACTGTTTCTGGCGAAAACGCGAATGGTGGATTTAACTATAGTGGTGAATTATACTCTGTTCAAGAAGAAATTTTAGGAAAACTTGAAAGATATGCTCAAGATACATATTTATCTGGTATTCCTCTTGCTGGTGATGGTGCTTATGTTATGTATAATGACCGTGTTCAAAAAGGTGTTGAAAATTATATTCAAGGATATGGTTTTGGTATTTTACAATATGGTTCATTAACTAAAGATTTAGAAGGCGAAACAAATTCTGCTTATAAGAGATACTTACATTCTTACAATACAGAAGATCCACATAACGTTAATGATTGGAATGGTGAGTCTACCAGCGTTACTGATTTAGTTGATTATATGAAGAGTTCTTACTTTGGTGTAAGACTAAACGCTGATAAGACTGGTTATGAGACTTATCCAGTTTTATCAAAAGATGATGATTGGACCGCTCTTAATCCATCAGCTGATGCTAGCCCAAAAGCAACTAGATTTAGATTACATGTAAAGACAGGTGAAGATGGTTTAAAATATTCAACTGCTACTAAAAATAGTGAATTGGCAAAATTTAATGGTCGTGGAGTTAAAATTGAAGACTATATCACCCCAATTAAATTAATGTTAACTAAAAAATATAATATGTATAGAGGTGGTGAACAAGTATCTCCTACATATGCAAGACCAATTAAAGGCGCTGCTGATTATTGGAATGCTAGTGAAGATGGCGTCAATGAAGAAGCATTTAAGAATGTTGGTGTATCTACCGGACATGATGATGAAGGTTATTATATTGAGTTTGAATTTGCTACTGCTTTGACAGTTAGTGATGCAAAAGATAATATTGGTGGAACATTATTCCAACCACTTCCTCAAGAATTCTTTGATGCAATTGGTGATATTACTAAATATGGTGCCTTTAGTGAAGATGGTAGTTTAACTCCTGTTGATACTTCATTGTCATTAAGTGCATATACATTAGAGTATTGGGAAAAAGATAAATTAATTACCTTTAAACGTAATCCTGATTGGATTGAAAAAACCGAAGATACTGGAATGTGGAATATTCCCGGCGTTCATATTGCTGTTATTGAAGCTGCAAAGAGCGATCAAGAAGCTGCATTTAAAGAGTTCTTAGCTGGTAAACTTGATAGTTGTTCGATTCCAGGTACTCGTTTAAAAGAATATCAAAACGATCCAAGAACTGTTGCAATTCCTGAAAATACAACATGGAAGCTTAATGTTAATGCAACTACAGAAGAACTTTGGGAAGAATTATTTGGTGAGAATGGAACTGTTTCAAAGTCTTCAAAAGATAAATATTGGAAAGTTAAACCAATCATGAGTAATATGCACTTCCTTGATGGTTTATATTATTCTATTAATAGATCACAATTTGCTGATTCTCAAAATATGACGCCATCACAAAATTATTTATCAAAAGCTTATTATTTCTCTGATGAAGAGGGTGGCAAACATTATTACTACGAATCTGATGCACATGAAAATGCATTAAAAGATCGTTATGTTGACACATATGGTTATAACCTTGATGCTGCAAAAATAATGTTTAAATTAGCTATTCAAGAAGAAGTTGCTGCTGGTCACTATAGTTATGGAACAGCTGAAAGTCCAACTGTTATTGGCATCAGTGCAAAATGGATGTCACAAAATAGTATGACTAAAATGGGTATTCCAATCACTAAGTATATGATGGATGCATTCAATAGTGTAGATCCACGTATTCAATTAAATATTGAAAATAGTGTTGCTGGATCAGATAGTGATGCTATGTATGATGCTCTTGAAGCTGGTCAATTTGATATCGGTATGGGTGCTATTACTGGTATGCAAGCATGGCCTCTTGATTTCTTCCAAGTATTATGTAGTGATAATAGAAGTGGTTTCTGTTTGAACTGGGGTCCAGATACTTCTGTTAATGATGGTAAGATATATTATGATGGTAAATTATGGTCCTTCAATGCTTTGTGGGAAGCTGGTACATCTGGTGTTTGTGCTGTTGATGGCGCAGTTGGTTTCTCATATACTACTGATGACTCGGCTACAAAATATTCATTAGATGATGCAGCACAAACCATTACTTATAATTTAGTTTATAAAGTAATTGCTGCTCAAGGTGTTATATCTAAATTTAAAGGTGTTGATATTGAAGACTACTTAACTAATAGTGGTAAAGGGACTGCTCAAGTTCATAGTATGGAACTTCCATTTACTGAAAACGATGATGGGTCTATAACGTTTACTGTTCCAAATACTGTAAATAATCTTGATTACACAAAATTAGGTTTAAGTGCTGCATACGCTAAATATAACAATTTATTTGATTTATATGTAACATTTGAAATTACAACTCCAACTGGACAAGTATTCGATATTACATATAATGCAGGATCTATTGTTAACTATACAGGCGCAAAACAATAGTCCAAAAAAAGATATTCAAGGAACTTATTAACTAATAAAGATTGGTCTTATGACCAATCTTTATTTGTATATATTGAATTATTATGTAAACTAAACAAATAATTCAATAAAAATGATTAAAATTAATCTATATTCAATTTAACAATTATATTCTCTATGATAAAATAAGTAGGTTATAAGAAAGGAGAAGTTATGTGGAAATATGTATTACAACGTATTGTATTAATATTATTTACAGCGTTTATTATATTATCATTAACATTTATTTTAATTAAACTTTTACCACCTGCCACACCAGCTGGACTTCCATCTGTTGTGCAAGCATTTTATACTAAACAAGTCGGTTTAGGGTATATGCTTGATTTTAAAGAAGTTCAAAATGGCCTTGGGACCCAATTATATAATTGGACTGATAGTGCTGGTGTATCTCACTATATTTATCAAAGACCAGTTATGGAACAATATTTTAGCTGGTTAGCGAATATTTTTACTAAATGGGATTGGGGTACTTCAACTAATGTTAGTGTTGGTGAGAGTGCAATGTCCATTATTTTAAATAGTTCTTCTAATGGTTTTTGGGGAAGTCGTCTTTGGACTTCAATGAAAATTAATTTATTAACTTCACTTGTTGCTGTTCCTATTGGATTTGGCCTTGGTATTTGGGCTGCTCTTAAAAAGAATAAATTAACTGATGGTATTATTTCGACAATAATTATTATATTTATTTCTGTTCCATCTTTTATTATTATTACTTACTCGATTATGCTACTTGCATATCAATTAAAATGGCTTCCATCTCAATGGCCAAGTGTTCAATCTAGTCAAAAAGAACAAATTTTAGGATATATTATCCCAGTATTTTCTTTAAGTGCTGGAACAATTTGTGCATATGCACGATGGGTTAGAGCTGAACTTGTTGATGTTATGGAAAGTGAATTTTTGCTTTTAGCTCGAACAAAAGGATTAACTAGACGTCAATCAATTGTTCGCCATGCAATGAGAAACTCTTTAGTACCAATTTTCCCTATGCTTATAGGTGAAATTATTGGTGCTTTAAGTGGTTCAATGATTCTTGAACAACTTTATGGTATTCCTGGTATTGGAACACTTTATATTAAAGCACTTGGTACTCCTGGTAAGACAACTGACTATAACTTATTAATGGTTGATATGGCTCTTGTTACGATGATTGGCTTATTTGCTGGTTTACTTGTTGATTTATCTTATGGATTTATTGATCCAAGAATTAGAATGGGGGCTAAAAAATAATATGAAAGAAAATAAAAAATTTACATATGTTGATAGCGAATTTAACGAACATTCAATTCAAATTAGTGATAAAGATTTTGAACAAGTAAACTTTGATAAAAAGAATTTTGAAAAGAAATTTGAAAGTAAACCTACTACTTTCTTTAAAGATGCTTTAAAAAGATTTGTTAAAAACAAATCATCAGTTATTGGTGGAATAATTCTTGGGGTAATTGTACTTTTATCCTTCGTACTACCACTTACTTTAAGTAGTGATATATCTACTGCACATATTGATCAAAGATTTTTAGCGCCAAAGTTATTTAATAGTGGCACTGGTTTTTGGGATGGTACGGTTTATTATGATGAAGACGTTATTTATGATGTAGATAATGATACTCCTGTTGGTTTTGTTAAAGATGCTGTTAGTGAATTATATACTTGGGAAACCACTACAAATAACTCAAATAAATATGTTAGAGGGGGTTATGTTAGATTCTCAACAGATCCACTTGCTTCATCTACTTTAAAACCTGAAGATAATACAAAATATTTAGAGTCTTATAGATTTACGCTTGATTTATCTAAAGATTACTCATTTGCATATGAATTAAATACTGATGAAACCAATGATGGTTTTAAACAAGGTTATTATAAGTCGTATGTTAAATTTAAAGAAAACACTGAAGATGCTAACTATACTTATTATTACTTTACAAATAATTTTGTAAAAGCAAGTAAAGATAATAGTTTTGATGTTTCAACTTTACTTAAAAATGCTGGATATAGTGGAAAATTTAATGACGCTAAATTTGGTTTTTTAATTAAACCTGATTATGATTATAAACAAGAAATTTTAATTAAATCTATTAATGTTTCATCAAATGATGAATCTCAAGCAGATTTATTTAAAGAAATGTCATTTGATGATGCAAATAAGCAAGTCATGATGACTCAAAAAGATGATAATAAAAATGATAATTTAGGTTATTGGGTTTGTAATGGATTCAAATTCCTCTATAAAGGCGAAGCAACTTATAGTCATTTTAGATATGATACATATGTTGCAATTTATGGAAAACGTGATATTACTTTAGCAAGTGATATAGTCAAATCTTATGTAAAAAAAGGTTATATTGAATATGATTTCAAAAAAGGTATTGAATCATTTAAGATATTAGATGCTGAAAAATCACCAATTACTAAAGTTTATGAACAAAAAACCAATACTGGTATTGTTACTACTTATTCAATAGAATGTGAAGTTGTTTATTATAAATATTTAGGCTTTGATAAAATGCCAAGTTATTTATTTGGAACCGATTCAAATGGTAAAGATCTTTTACACATTATGTTTAATGGTTTAAGAACTTCTTTATTACTTGGTATTATTACAAGCTTTATTAACCTATCAATCGGTATTGTTTGGGGTAGTATTTCTGGTTACTTTGGTGGCTGGGTTGACTTATTGATGGAAAGATTTACTGATATCTTAGGTAGAGTCCCTTGGATTGTTGTTATGACTCTTTGCATACTCTATTTAGGTCAAAACTTCACAACATTTGCTCTTGCTTTATGTTTAACTGGCTGGATGGGTTCAGCAGCAACTACTAGAGCTCAATTTTATAGATTCAAGAGTAGAGAATATGTTTTAGCAAGTAGAACACTGGGTTCTAGTGATTGGCGTTTAATTTTTAAACACATTTTACCAAATTCACTTGGTACACTTGTTACAAGTTCGGTCTTTATGATTCCTGGTGTTATTTATACTGAAGCCACTCTCTCATATCTTAATTTAGGATTACAAGGGCTTGATAGCTTTGGCGTTATCCTTAGTGAAAACCAACAATATCTTGGCAGTAATCCATATCTTATTATGATTCCATCATTAGTTATGGCATTTATGATGATTTCATTTAACTTATTTGGTAATGGGTTACGTGATGCATTTAATCCATCTCTCAAAGGAGGCGAATAATTATGGCAAAGAATAACATGTATTCGGAAGATAATAAAATTTTAAGTGTTAAAAACTTACAAATAAATTTTAAAAGTGATTCTGGCATAGTTCACGCTGTTAGAGGTGTTTCTTTTGATTTATATAAAGGTGAAACTCTTTGTATAGTTGGTGAGTCTGGTAGTGGTAAGAGTGTTACCTCTAAAACTATCATGGGAATTTTACCTAAAAATGCTATTATTTCGAATGGTCAAATTATTTACGAAGGTGAAGATTTAGTTAGAGTTTCTGAAGAAGATTTCCATAGAATTCGTGGTAAGAAAATTGGTATGATCTTCCAAGATCCATTAAGTGCTCTTAATCCTCTTGTAAAGGTTGGTAAACAAATTACCGAAACTAGTTTAATTAATAGTAATATTTTAAAACGTCGATATAATGATTTAATTTCTGAGGACTTAACTGCTTTTAGAAATAATATCGCTAATGCTACTTATGAACTTTCAAGAAGCAAAATTAAAATTGAAGATTATAAAAAAGCTTTTAAAGAATACTTATCTTCTAAAAAACATCTTGAAAATGCAAAAGCGAAAAATAAACCAGAAGAAGATATTAATGAATTACATAAAATATTCCTTAAACATAAGGAAAATTTAATTAAAGATATTGATTCAGTAATTTATAGTTTTGATTTTGATGTTGATTATTATAAAGAAGAAGTTAAAAAGTATACTGAACTTGGTGTTAAAGAAAATAAAAATAAAGATAAAAGCGAAAAAGCTGAACTTATTAAGCTTAAAATAAAAAATAGAATTGATAACTCAAACAAAATTATTAATTTAGTTGAAGAATACAAGAATAATCCTGTTTTTAAAGGTGAAGATCTTGAAGCTAAATTTGTAGTTGCTATTGAATATTTACATGCTTTTGAAAAGATGATTAATCAAAATTCTAAACTTGAAAAGCCAGTATTAAGGAAAATCTTAAATATTAGTAAAAAAGAAGCTAAACTTAATGTTCGTGAATATAAACAATATTTAGTAGCAGAACATGATAAAAAAGTTGATGAATTAAAGGTTAAAAAAGTTGCTTTAGAAGAAAAATTTAATAATTATAAAGCTACTCTTAGTGAAGAAGAACTTAAAAAGATTAATGAAATAGAGTTATATAACAAAAAATTAACTAAAAAATTAAATAAAACTGAAAATTTATTAAAAGAAAATTCAGTTTCTAAAGTTACTAAACAAGAAGAACTTAGAAAAATTGATAATGAAAAATATGTTAATTTTGTAAATGAAATTAAAGATATTAATGATCAAATTTATAAAATTGATGAAGAATTTATCAATAAAACAAAAGTTACAAAGAAAGAGGCTAAAAAGAAAGCTCTTGAAGTTATGAGAGAAGTTGGTATTCCTCTTCCTGAAAAACGTTTCAAACAATATCCATTTGAATTTTCAGGTGGTATGCGTCAACGTATCGTTATTGCTATTGCTTTAACAGCCGATCCTGAGATTTTGATTTGTGATGAGCCAACTACTGCACTTGACGTTACTATTCAAGCACAAATTCTTGAACTTATTAATAAACTTAAAAAAGAAAGAAACTTAAGTTGTATTTTTATTACTCACGATTTAGGTGTTGTTGCAAATATGGCTGATAGAGTTGCTGTTATGTATGCTGGTAAAATTGTTGAATATGGACTAGCAAACGAAGTATTCTTTAATTCAAAACATCCATATACATGGGCACTTTTATCTTCAATTCCTGATGTTGATAGTAAAGAAAAACTTGAAGCTATTCCTGGAACACCTCCAGATATGATCTATCCACCAAAAGGTGATGCATTTGCTTTAAGAAGTAAATATGCTATGGCTATCGACTTTAAATATGAACCACCATTCTTTAAAGTTAGTGATACACATTATGCTGCTACTTGGCTTTTATATCCAGGTGCACCAAAAGTTGAAATGCCTGCAATTGTCAAAACTCGTATCAAAAATGCTTTAGATCAAGAAAAAGAACGTGTTGGACTAGAACAATTAAAGAAAGAGGTGACTTGCTATGACCAAATTAAATAACAAAAAAGGTAAGGTTGCTACAAGTAAAGTTTCAAAGGCACTCTTTGCTGATGATAGTAAAAATTTTGATGAATTAAGTGAAAAGATTTTGAGCAAAAATGATAATGATGAAAATGAGCATTTAGCACCAACAAAAGATGAACTTGAAGGCGTTAGTGATCATAAAGAAAAAGTTAATCGTATATTGCGTAAATGCAAATTTAAACAAGAATATGTTGATAATCATGTCATTTTATCAGTTAATCACTTAAAACAATATTTTAAATTTGGAAAAGGTCCAAACGCTCAAAAATTAAAAGCTGTTCACGATGTTTCTTTCCAAGTTCATGAGGGCGAATGTTTTGGTATTGTTGGTGAATCTGGTTGTGGTAAAACTACTACTGGACGTTCAATTATCCGTCTTTATGAAATAACTTCTGGTTCTATTTACTATAAAGGTTATAGAATTGGTGCAGGAAGTCGTTGGAATCAAAAAGAAATAAAATATACCAATATTCGTTATAGAAAAGCTCTTAAAAAGTTAAAAGAAAAACTTAAAAATGGTGAAATAAGCGAAGAAGAATTTAATAAAAAATATTTAGAGCAAAAAACTTATCGTGATAATATTGTAAAAGTTCAAAAAGCAAAAATTAAACAAATTAAACACGATGAAAATCATGTTGATCCATCTTTAATGAGAGAAATTCAAATGATTTTCCAAGACCCTATTGATTCTCTTGATCCTCGTATGACAGTTGAATCAATTATTAGTGAGGGTTTACAAATTCAAGGACATCATAATAGAGCTGAAAATCATAAGAAAGTTGTTGAAGCATTAGAAAAAGTTGGTTTAATTGCTGATTACACAAATCGTTATCCACACGAATTCTCAGGCGGTCAAAGACAACGTATTGGTATTGCTCGTGCTCTTGTTATGAATCCTAAATTACTTATTTGTGATGAACCAATTTCTGCACTTGATGTTTCTATTCGTGCACAAATTATTAACTTACTTAATGATTTAAGAAAAGAAATGGGCTTATCATTAATATTTATTGCTCACGATTTATCAGTTGTTAAATATTTTTGTGATCGTATTGCGGTTATGTATTTTGGTGAATTTGTTGAAATTGCAACAAGTGATGAATTATTTAAACATCCACTTCATCCATATACAAAATCATTGTTAAGTGCAATTCCAAAACCAAATCCTTTAACAGAAAAAACTCGTAAGAGAATTACTTATGATCCAAAAGAGGTTCATGATTATAGTAAAGAAAAACCTGTCTTACAAGAGATTTTACCAGGACACTTTATTCTTGCTAATACTGAGGAAATGGAAAAATATAGAGAAGAAATTAAAGAACTTGATATTGAACACAAAAAAGAAGATAAAAAGACAACAAAAAAGAAAACAACAAAATAAAATGAAGGCCGTTTGGCCTTCTTTTTTTATGAAATTCTTTTTAAGTTTTATTTCTTTTTGTTATCATATTGATTAGGAGTTTATCTTTATGCGTTTAGGAATTATAGGTCAAGGTGCTGCAAGTTTATTTTTTTCATTAGTTATAAAAAGAGAATTAAAAAACGATATTGATATCACCCTTATTGATAAAAATGAAAAAATATTTAAAAAATTATATGCTACTGGTAATGGGCGATGTAATCTTGCTAATTTAGTAGTTGATAAACATTCTTATAATAATGATTTTGCTTATGATTTAATAAAAAAGAATGACGCTAATTCTTTGATTAAATTTTTAAATTCAATTGGAGTTTTAACAAGAAACATAGATAATTTAGTTTATCCTTATTCTTTAAGTAGCAAATCATTAATTGATCATCTTATAAATTATCTTAAAAAAGAAAATGTTCATTTTATTAATAACTTAAAAGTTTTAGATTATAAATTTAATAAAAATGATAAAAAATATCAATTAATTACTAATATAGGCCAAGAATATCTATTTGATTATTTAATTATTGATTGCGGAGGTTTATCTTCTCCTAATTTAGGAAGTGATGGAAATTTTATAGAAACGCTTAAAAAACATGGTTATGAAATCAATAATTTAAAACCTGGACTTACTCCAATAAAGGTTAAAGAAAATATAAAAAGTATTGAAAATGAAAGAGTAAAGGTTGAAGCTTCTTTAATGAATAATGACACACTTCTTTATAAAGAATGTGGGGAAGTAATTTTTAAAAAAGATGCTTTAAGTGGTATTGTTATGATGAATTTTTCATCAATTATTGCTCGTTCTTCTTTGAATGAATTCTTTATTAAATTAGATATTTTTAAAGATTATGAAAGCGAAGAAGTTTATCAAATGTTTAATAAAGATAATAAAGAAAATTTTCCATTTTTATATGGATATTTTACTAAGCGACTTGCAGATTACATTTATAAAGAAGCTAATATATTTAATAAAAATAAAAAATTATCACTATTTGAATTGAAACTATTAGTTTCAACTGTTAAAAATTTAACATTTACATTTAAAGAACTTTACCCATTTAGTAATTCTCAAGTAACAATTGGTGGAGTCAATTTAAATGATATAAATAAAAAAGATTTTTCATCAAAAAAAGAATCTAATGTATATTTATTAGGTGAAGTTTTAGATTTAGATGGATTATGTGGAGGATATAATATAATGCTTTGTTATAGCGAAGCAAAAGAGTGTGCTCAAAGCTTTAAAGATAAAATAGATAATAAACAATGAAATAAATTTATTTAAATTCTTTTAAATCATAATCAAAAATTTCCAATGTTTTTAAATCGATTCCTTTAAATTGATAAGTCAATTCCTTAGTTTTTTCATTGATATTTAAAATAAGATATGTACCGAAATTAGTTTTTCTTGGTCTTACTAAACTTCCTGGATTAAAAACGTATGTATTATCAATTTTAGTAAAAAATGGAATATGTGTATGTCCAACAAGAAAAATTTTCGCATTTATCTTTTTTATATATTCAAGCGGATCATTAATAAAAGCGTAGGAAGAACCATGTTCAACATGAATTAAACCAATAGGAGTATTGATATTTAATTCAAGAGGAGCGTCCTCTGAATAATCGCAATTTCCTTTTACATACCTAAAAGGAATCATCATATAATCTGGTAAATCATAATCTCCACAATGAATAAATAAATCACAATCTTTATTTATTTCGTATACTCTGTCTTTTATTAAAGTATCACCATGAGTATCGCTAATTACTAATATTTTCATATTTTTTACTCTCTTTTTCTTTTATATTAAAAGATATTATAATCATAAAAAATATTAATGTTAAAAATATAACTAAATAAATTGGCATTATGTTAAAGTCTAAAGCATTTCCTAATATTCCAAATAATGGTGGCATAAAGGTAGAACCTATATAAGCACTAGCCATTTCAATACCAATAATTGCACTCGAATTTTCTTTTCCAAAGTTAATTGGGGTTGAGTGAATTATTGATGGATAAATTGGTCCACAACCAAAACCAATTACAATAAAGCCAATTAAGGCGGTTATATATGTGTTTATTGGTAAAAATAATATAATTATTCCAATTAAAACAATCATACATGAAGATAATATTATTTTCTTATCATTTAAAGTGTTGGTGACAAAACCATTTATAAATCTACTAAAAGTAATACCTATAAAAAATAATGATGCGTAAGTTGCCGAAACTTCTTCTGTTAAATTTTTAACTTTTACAAAATAAGTGCTTGCCCATTGAATAGTAGTGGATTCTAAAGCACAATATGCAAAAAAAGCGATAAGTACAAAGACGACGCCTTTTATTTTAATTGCTTTAATTATTGAAACTTCTTTTTGTTTTGTTTCTTCTTTTCTTGTCCCTATATTATTTATGTTCCAAACACGCATCGTAGAAATTAAAAATATTAAAATTGTAAGTTGAATTAAACTAACAATTAAATAACCAAATTTCCAACTATGTTCTTTTAATACATTTCCCATAATAAATGGACTTATAATTGTTCCTACCCCCCAAAAACAATGTAACCAACTTAAATCTTTTGCTTTATAGTGGAGAGCGACATAATTATTTAAAGCAGCATCAATAGCCCCAGCTCCTAAGCCATAAGGTATAGCAAAGAGAAGCAGCATATAAAAATTGTTTGAAAAAGAAAAACCAAGTAAAGCAAGAACTGTTAATAAAACACTAATAATTGTTACATTTCTTGTTCCAAATTTTGATGTAACTTTATTTGAAAAAACACTAGAAATAATTGTCATAAAACAAATAGTCATTGTAATTATTCCTAGATATGAAATAGGGACATTGATATCTTTATATATTGATGGCCAAGCAGAACCAAGTAAAGAATCTGGAAGACCTAAACTAATGAATGTAATATAAATAATAATTAATAAAAATATTCGCATATAAAATGAAACATTGAAAATATAACATTTTATTTCCATTTTTTCATCTATAAGATTTTTCTTTTAATATTTTATATTTTTATTGTTAAAATATATTGATTGTTTTTAGGAGAATAAAATGGAAAAATATACTAAACTTATAGAGAAAACATTATCCGAAATAAATGTAAAAGCAACAATTTTAAGACACAATAAAAGTGGTGCAAGAATTTGTCTTTTTGACACGGATGATAATAATAAAGTTTTTACGATTGCTTTTAAAACACCAGCTATAAATTCAACTGGTGTAACGCATATCATTGAACACAGCGTTTTATGCGGCAGTAAAAAATATCCACTCAAAGATCCTTTTGTGGAATTAATTAAAGGAAGTTTAAATACATTTTTAAATGCTTTTACTTTCCCTGATAAAACAATGTATCCATGCGCAAGCACAAATACGAAAGATTTTAAAAATTTAATGGATATATATTTAGATGCTGTTTTCTTTCCAAAAATGTATACGTGTAAAAATGTATTTTTACAAGAAGGTTGGCATTATGAAGTGTTCAATAAGGATGATGAAATTAAATATAATGGAGTTGTTTATAACGAAATGAAAGGGGCTTTATCTAATAAAGATGAAGTGCTTTCAGAAGCAGTTTTAAATAATTTATTCCCAAATTCTACATATAAATATATAAGTGGAGGAGATCCTGAACATATTACAGATTTAACTTATGAAGATTTTATAAATTTCCATAAGAAATATTATTCCCCAAGTAATTCTTATATTTTTCTTTATGGAAAAATGGATTTTGAGGAAAGACTTAAATATTTAGATGAAGAATACTTATCAAAATTTGATAAAATTGATGTAAATCCTCTTATTGATGATGGTTTTACGAGTGAAAAATTTGTTGAAAAGACAATCTACTATCCTGTTTCTAAAGATGATAACAATTTAGATGTTGCCTCTTTTGCATATGCACTTACTTTAGGAAGTTCTTTAAATACGAAAGAAGATATTGCGTTTGATATATTGAATAAAATTTTAATTGATTCTCCTAGTGCAATTTTAAAAGGGAATCTTTTAAAAGCCGGTATTGGAAGTGATGTAAGCGGAGGCAATCAAGGCGGAATAAAAAATAATCATTTTGAGATTTTAGTTAAAAATGCAAAGAAAAATCAAAAAGAGGAATTCTTAAAAATATGCAATTCTACTTTTGTTAACCTTGTAAAAAACGGATTAGATCATGAAGCAATTATTGCTTATTTAAATAATTTTGAATTTAAAGTTAGAGAGAATCAATTCTCAAGCTTTCCATTAGGATTAACAATTATTTTAAAATCAATGGATTCATGGCTTTATAATGACGATGAACCATTCTTAAAATTAGATATTTTAAAGTATATTTATGAGTTAAAAAATGATGTTAATAATGGTTATTTTGAAGAACTAATTAAAAAATATTTATTAAATAATGAACATTCTATATTGATAACTCAATTGCCTTCGATTACTCTTCAAGATGAAAGAGAAAAAAAGGTTAAGGAAAAACTTTCAAATTTTAAAAAATCATTAAGTGATAAAGAATTGGAAAATCTTATAAAATTAAATTTAGAATTAAGAAAATATCAATCAATTCCTGACTCAAAAGAAGTTATCGAGTCTTTGCCTCATTTAACATTAGAAGATTTAAAAGAAAAACCAGAAAATTATGAGTGTTCATTAATAAGCAATTCCTATAATCTATATTATTCGAATTATTTTACGAACAATATAATTTATGGTGAATATTTATTTGATGCAACTAAAGTGTCATATAAAAAAGTTAAGGAACTTAAACTTTTAACCATTTGTTTATCTAAACTTAAAACGGCTAAACATAATAATATCGAAATAGATAAATTTATTAGCGAAAATTTTGGTGATTTTGATACAAGTCTTGATATATTTAATATGAATAATTCGTTAGATTATAAATTATTAGCAAGTTTCCAATTTTCTATCTTTAAAGAAAAGTTAAGTTTTGTTAATAAAATTGTTCTTGAATTAATTAATGATGTTGTATTTGATGAGGAGAAGATTTACGAAATTATTGGCAGTGAAAAAGCAATTCTTGATGGGGCTATTGATTATGGACATGTCTTAGCTTTAAATCGTTCAAGAAGAAATTTTTCAAAAAGAGATTATATCAATGATGAAATAAATGGTATTGGTTATATTTATTTTATAAATGATTTATTGACCAATTTTAATACAAAGAAGAACGACTTAATAAAATCAATGAAGGAACTTTTTGCTGAGGTTTTTGTTAAAGACAATTTTAGTAGTTTTGCAACTTTAGAAAAAGAAAATAATGATTATTTCAAAAAAGAAAGCGATTTATTTTTTGAAAGTTTACCAATGAAAAAGGTTGATGTTGATGAAGTTGATGAATTTAGTGAAAATGAAGCAAAAAAAGAAGCTTTTATTTTGCAATCAGATATAAATTTTGTTGCTAGATCGTCTTTACTTTCTTATGCTAATATAAAATATTCTGGGCATATGGATGTTTTATCAAATGCTCTTGCCATTGATTATATGTGGCAAAATGTTCGTGTAAAAGGTGGTGCATATGGGGCCAATTTTGTTTTGTCTAAAAATAAGGGTTTAGCTATTGCCTCTTATAGAGATCCACACGTTTTAGAAACTGATTTAGTTTATAGAAATATTCCTAATTTCATAAAAAAAATGAATTATACTGATGAAGATATGTTAAAACTTAAGATAGGTGCAATTAGTAACTTAATTATGGTTTTGCATGTTAAAAGAAAAGGTAAAGTTGCTTTTAATAGATTAATAACTGATTTAACTTATGATGAAATTTTAAAATCATATAATGAATTATTGGCGACAACAAATGATGATTTAGTTAATTTAGCAAAATCAGTTGAGGAGTTAATTAATAAATCAAATTTATGTGTTGTTGGTAACGAAAAAGATATTGGAAATAATAGCGCTTTATTTGATATAATAAGAAAATTAAATTAAAACTTAAAGGAGAAAAGCATGGAAATTAAACCAATTTGTAGTTTAGATGAATTCGACAAATTAGATCTTAGAGTAGGAACAATCACTAAATGTGAAAAGCACCCAAATGCTGATCGTTTACTTATTTTCCAAGTTGATTTTGGTGAATTTCAAAGACAAATAATATCTAGTATAGCAATGTACTATAAACCTGAAGATGTTGTTGGTAAGCAAGTTGTTGCTATTGTAAACTTAGAGCCTCACAAATTTAGAGGAATTGAAAGTAATGGTATGTTGCTTTGTGCACAAAATAAAGAAGATACGATGCTTTCTTTATTAAGTGTTTTAGAAAAAATTGATAATGGTTTATTTGTTGATTAACCATTTATAAAAAGAGATACATAAATTTTTTATATTTTAGTTCAGAAATCTTTAAATTTCTTGCTTTTAATATCGCTTTATAATAAGATAATAAAGCATGTGGCGAAATTGGAGAAGCGGTTAACTCACTTGGCTGTGAACCAAGCATTTCACGGGTTCGATCCCCGTATTTCGCCCCAGATTGAATGAAATTTCCCCCAAAATTTTGCTAATTAAGTTTAATATTTTTTTGGGGGATTTTTTGTTGCATTAAATATAGAGGTTTTTTAAAAATTTTTAAATGTTTTAATGTTTCGATGTTTTTATAAAAAATAAATGGCTGAATAAATTTTAATTTTTATTGATATTTAGACACTTTTATATGAAAAGAGATAGTATTTTGCTTTTGTTGACTAAGATGTTGTAAAGATTATAATAAATACAATGGAGGTTTTAATTAATGTTTTTAGAGACAAAACTTAAGAAATATATATTAAAATTTTCTTTATTACCGCTTGTGTTTGTTAACGTTGTTGATTGTGAATCCTTAAATTCAAATTATAAGAAATTTAATTTGAATAGTAATAATAGTGAATTAAATCAATTTAAGGCAGATTGCGATACATTAGGATTTAATATTGGTGATTCTTGGAAACCAATTTATACTCCAGATAGAACTTTTTTCCATCACGAATATACTTATAAAGAAGCAAACAAGGCAAATCATACTACTGAAGTTGATGAAGTTATGCTACAAAACATATATTCTAAAGAAAATTATGCATTTATTTATAGAATAGGTGTATCTCCTAAACAATGTAGAGATTATGGTTTTTTAGGAATCAATAGTAATAGTGATAACTGGTATTTTAGAAGTATCGAGACTTATTGTGATTTAAGGTCGGGCGAGGAACTAAAAAAATTTACGCCTACTAATGGTATATTGACAGGGGCAACAAGTTTATCAATTGGGGTTGAATTAGATAATGCAAATTTAAGTTGTGGCATTTCTTATGACTGGTCGGAATTAGAAATTACTTCCAAAAGCGATTTTTATGATGATATATATGCTACGACATATTATGATGGTTATATTTCTAATTACACTAGGTATGCATCTTATTTTTATGGGATGTTTACATTTAAATTTGATGGTGTGCCATTTGTTGATATATCACATACAATAAAATACTATGGCACTGAATGGTATCATGAAAATTCTGCAGCGGGTACTGTAACATTCAAGAACACTTATTAATTATGAAAAATATTTTAAAACTTTTATTTATTAATTTATTTATATTTACATCTTGTGGTAAAAGTAGCCATGAAATTGATTTTTTGAATAGTAAGGATGATTTATCAATTTTTACATATAAGACTAATTACGATGAACTTTCAGAACTTAAAAATATTTCAAAAATTGATGATATTGATGATATTAAACCTATAGATGCAAAATTTGTTTTTGTTTATTTTGATGGTTCTAAAGAAGAACAACGAGAATTGAGTTTAACGCTTATCGATGATTTACATGATACTTATTCTGATAATAAGACATATGTGTGTTTTTATAATTACAGCAATTTAAAGTTTTTAAAAGGCAGCAAATTTAATTACGAACCAAAATTGGATAATTATGATGTGAAAGAAAACACACTTATTGTATTTGCAAAAGAAAAATCTCCTTATGATGATAATTTTTGGAGAATATCAAATATAACCGTTAAAAACGGAGAGAATTATTTAACTTTTACAGAAATGGTGATTGATTATACATACCACATAGTTTATGAGGTATCTCATGATCAATAATGAATTACATGTTAAAAATCTAACTAAGGAGTTTTCTGAAAAAGAAAATAGTTTTGTAGTTTTTAAAGATGCAAACTTAGTTTTTAAGACGAATGAAATTTCCTTTATATGTGGAAGAAGTGGTAGTGGTAAGACAACTTTACTTACAATTCTTGGTGGCTTATCTTTGCCAACTTCTGGTGAAATTTCTTTTAATGGAAATGAATATTTTTCTTCAAAAGATAATCTAAATAAACTTGATATTTTAAGGAGTCAATTTGTATCTTTTGTTTTTCAAGATTTTAACTTAATTAGTGATTTTACAAGTCTTGATAATTTATTAATTACAGGTTGTTCAAAAGAGGAAGCTCTTAATATCTTGAATATAATAGGTCTTAAAGATAAAGAGAAATTGAGAGCGAAATTTTTATCGGGTGGCGAAAAACAAAGACTTGCTATTGGTAGAGCACTTGCGAAAAATAGCAAAATTATTTTACTTGATGAGCCATCTGCTAATTTAGACATAGAAAACTCTACCAATGTTTTTAATTTGCTTAAAAAAATATCTAAAGACAGAATAATTATTGTTGCATCGCACGATATTGAAATTATTAATAAATTTGCTGATAAATGTTTTATCTTTGAGAATGGTTCTATAAAAGAAAAAAACATTATAAATAATCGATTAATTAAATTTAATAAATTAAATCTTGATTCAGAACAATTTTTTAATTTCATTATTAATTTATCAAATTTAAAACCAAAAGTATTAATTTTGCGTAGTGATAAAAGCGAAAATATATACAGTATTGACTATAAAAACTTTTACAATTTTATCAAAAAGACGTTTTCTAAATATAAAGACAAAGACATTTCTATAGAATTAAAATACGATTATGATAATTTTGATTTTACTAATATAAAAAATAATGTTAATAAAAAACCTGATTTTAATATTCAATTAAAATATATATCTTCAATATTTAGAAGTCGTACTTTTTTAATTATGTCTTCTTTTTTCTGTTTATTATTATCTTGTCTTTTTTATGGTGGTGTTTGGTCTCTATCAACATATAATTTAGGAAACGCATTAAATAAATCGTTCAATGCTTCTCAAATTGAATATTCTGCTATTAATGAGAAGAAATATAATGAGAATCTAATGGAATACACAACAATTAATTCTGGTAAGAAGCTATATAATGAGTTAATGGATGATGGTGTTGATTCTTACTTAACATTTGATACAACAATTAATAATTCTGAAAAAATTACACTATTTGTTTTAGATAAGAAGATTTCATTTTCTAATAAGATTATTGAACCAAAAGACAATGAAGTTATATTGACATCTTTTGAAAAAAATCAATTATCAAGTATTGAAAAAGCAAATTTAAGCATTGATAAATATTCAATAAATTTTGAAGCCAATTTATCATATCTTGATGATTATATTGAACCAGAAGTTGCTAAAAATTATAGGGAAAATAATTTAAATTCTTATCAAAAAGATATTGTAAATGAAAAGTATAAAGTTGGTTTTATTTCTAAGAATTTTTTATTAAAACAATTTGAACAATATAAAACATTCTTTGATTTTGCCCCATTTGTAAATGAAAGTATACAAAAAGATGAACCAAAGAAAAATGTCCAATATATTAAAGAAATCGACAATATAGAGATTAGTTATGGTTCTAAAGATATTAAAAATAACGAAGTAATAGTTTCTGAAAATTTTATTAAATCTAATTTGAAATATATGAACTATTTTAATGATTATAATGACATGATTGGCTTTGAATTAAAAAGCTTTAATACAAATGAATCGGTAAATTTTGTTAATTATTTAGAAGTCTTTAATATGGCTGATCTAAGTGATAAATTTATTATTAAAGGTATAGCTAAATCTCAATATAATGAAAGTTTTATTGTTTTAAGCGATGATTTATGGAATATATATGCTAAAGAACATATCAATTATTCATCTAATGTTAAGATAGAGTTAACCAATGATAATGTTAAAAAATTATCTAGAAGTCGTGATTTTACTATTTTAACGAATGTGACAACTCGTGTTTATGCCTTTTATGATTTTACAAATGGCACATTTAGAAGTGTCTTAATTTCACTTCTTGTTTTGTTTGGTTTTTTAATTTCTTTTTTGAGTTTAAATTTATTTAGGCTTTTATATAACGATAAAATAAAAGAGTTATTTGTCTTGCTGGTAATTGGAATTAAGAAAGGTATACTTATTAATAGTTTGATTATTTTGTGCATCCTAGTAGAAGTATGTGCGATGATATTTGGAAACATATTTGGTCAAATTTCAATAGTTATTGTTAACGCTATTTTAAACACAAAAAATCTATTAAATCTTAATTTTGGTTTTTTGAGTTATGATTGGTGTTCTCTATTGATTTCAGCAATTATATTATTATTGTGTCTTGTAATTTCATCAGTTGTTATTTATAAAAAAATTAACAAAAAAGATTATTCTGAAGAAATTAAAAAATTTACCAATTAAACAAAATTTAAAAATCCCTTACGAACTAACTTCGTAAGGGATTATTTTTATAAATCTTTTTTCCAAAGACCATGTAAATTACAATATGCAAACACTGCGACTGGTTTTTCATCTTCTAAAAGTAAGAAATCAGCAATAGGTTTTGATTCAGGATTTAAATCTTTTCTATATACAGATTTATTTGTTTGAAGAACAATAAAATTAATTAAATGTTCTTTGCTCATTGGATGGAGAACTTCTCCTACTTCAACATGAATTTTATTTCCTTCGATTCTTGTAGTAGGTACATGTTTTTCAACTGCTCCTTCATGAGTATTTGGAATTAACTCTTTCATTTCTTTTGAACAGCAAATTGTAGGAGTAGTTGAATCATTAAGTATTTCAATAACTTTCCCACATAAATCACATTTGTAAAATCTTAACTCTTTATTCATAATTTTTCCCTCCTATAATTATTTTTTCACAAACAAAGTCTAAAAGAAAATATAATGCTTTGATATAATTATTATATGTTGAGTTTTAATGATTTACTTAAAGATTTATCGACAAATATTAAGAAAAAAAGTCCAAGTAAGAATCCTAACTTAAGTGGCACTAATCAATTATTTTTAGGGTTTTCGATTCCAGAACTTAAAAAACTCGTGGAAAAATATAAAGACTTAGATTATAAAAATATAATTTTAGATAATACATTTGATTTAAGTTTTATATTTTTTTCAATTGCTTTTAATCAAGCAAACGATTTTGAAGACATTATTGAATTATTAAATTCTTATTCATCTTTTTATGAAGGATGGATGCTTACTGATTCTACATATCAATATATTAAATTAGATAATGATTTTAATGAAATATATAAATATTTATTAGTCCTTTTAGATAATAAAAATCAATATATTAGAAGGCTTGCATATTTGATATGTTTTAAATATTTAAAAGATAAACAAAATTTACCATTAATTTTTAAACTATTTAAAAATGATGAAGCATATTATGTGCAAATGGTTGAAAGTTGGTTATTATGTGAATTATATATTCATTATAAAAATGATACTTTTAACTATATAGAGAGCTCTAATCTTGATAAAATTATAGTTAATAAAACGATCTCAAAAATTAATGATTCGTTTAGAGTTAATAAAGAAGACAAGGCAAAAGCCAAACTATTAAAAAATAAAGGAGAAATTATGAACAACAAAGAAAGAATGTTAAAAGGAAAATTATACAATTCAAGTGATTCTGAACTTATTGCGGCTTTTAGACAAAATAGATCAATGCTTGAAGAATTTAATCAAACTAGTTTTAGAGATGGAAAAAGAAGAGGATATATATTAAGAGCTATGTTAAAAAGTAGTGGAAAATATTTACATATTGAACCTCCTTTTTATTGCGATTATGGTGTAAATATTACAGTTGGGGATAATTTTTATGCTAATGTTGGCTGCGTTATTATAGATGATTGTGAAGTTAATATTGGTAATAACGTATTTCTTGGACCAAGAGTAATTTTAACAACAGCTACAAGTCCAATTGATAAAGATGTTCGCAATACTAATTTAGAATATGGTTTACCTATTAATATTGGAAATGATGTATTTATTGGTGCTGGAGCGATTATAAATCCTGGTGTAACTATTCATGATGATGTTGTTGTTGGAAGTGGTTCTGTTGTTACTCACGATTTAGAAAGTCACGGGATTTACGCAGGAAATCCTGCTCAAAAAATAAGAGATATTACTGACGAAGAACGTTCTTATTGGAAAAAAGAAGCAGATTTATATAGAAAAGAAATGGAGAAATAATATATGTTTTTAAAAAGAGAAGTTAGAGAAGACACTTATTACGTTGGTGCTAGTGATCGACGTATTGAATTATTTGAAAATGTTTATCCTTTAACAAATGGTGTTTCATATAATTCTTATGTTATTTTAGATGAGAAAACTTGCGTATTAGATACTGTAGATGAAAGCGTTGCAGACACTTTTATTAAAAAAATTAATGATGTTTTAGATGGAAGACCACTTGATTATTTAATCATTAATCATATGGAACCAGATCACTCTGCAACAATTGAGCATTTACTTTTAAGACACCCTGAAACAACAATTGTATGTAATCAAAAAATTGAAGTTATGTTAAGAAATTATTTTGAGGATTTACCACAAAATAAGATTCAAATTGTTAAAGAGCTTGAAGTTTTAAGTTTAGGAAAACATAAACTTACTTTTGTTTTTGCACCAATGGTTCATTGGCCAGAAGTAATGATGACGTATGATGTAACAACAAAGACCTTATTTAGTGCAGATGCTTTTGGAACATTTGGCGCTTTAGCTGGCAACTTATTTGCTGATGAAGTTGATTTTGAACATGAAGAGATTGATGAAGCTAGAAGATATTACACAAATATTGTTGGTAAATATGGTGTGCAAGTTCAAGCTGCTCTTAAAAAAGCATCAACTGTTGAAATAGAAGCTATTTTACCTTTACATGGACCAATTTGGAGAAAAAATTTATCTTATATATTAGATAAATATCAACATTGGAGCACTTATGAACCTGAAGTAAATGGTGTTTTAGTAGTTTATGCTTCAGTTTATGGACATACTGCAACCGCTGCCTCAATTGTGTGCGATGAACTTGCAAGCTTAGGTGTTAAAGATATTCATTGTTATGATGTTAGTAAAACTGATAAATCATATCTTGTAAGTGAAGCTTTTAAGTATTCTCATCTTTTCATACTTTCTACTACATATAACGCTGGTATTTTTACTCCAATGGAAGAGTTTGTTAATGATTTAAAATATCATGGATTAAAAAATAGGAAAGTAGCTATTATTGAAAATGGTAGTTGGGCACCAACTGCGAAGAATCTTTTAATTAAGGTTTTTAGTGAAATGAGCAATATGAATGTTTTTAATAAATCTTTAACAATTAAATCTTCATTAAAAGAGAATCAAATAAATGATTTAAAAGATTTAGTAAAAGAATTCGCTAGTGATATTAAAACTAAAAAACCAGAAACTAATCCGCTTTTTAAAATTAGTTATGGATTATTTGTTTTATTAACAAAAGGTAGTGAAAAATTCAATGGATGCATCATTAATACTGTAAATCAAGTTAGCGATGATAGAATTATGCTTTCGGTTAACAAGAAAAATTATTCTGGTGAAATTTTAAATAATACAAAGGTTGCAAATTTATCAATTTTAGCTAAAGATTGTCCATTTGATGTCTTTAAACGATTTGGTTTCCAAAGTGGTAGAAATGTCGATAAATTTGATGACTTTAATGATTATGCTTTAGCAGAAAATGGACTTCCATATTTAACTCGCTATGCTAATGCTTATATTTCTCTTGTCGTTACTGAAGTTATTGATTTAGGATCACATTATGGCTTTATTTGTAAATTTAATGAAAGTAAAGTTTTAAATAATGAAGAAAGTTTAACATATACTCATTATTTAAATTTTGTTAAACCAAAACCAAAAGTTGAAGCAAATAAAGTTGGTTATAGATGCAAAATTTGCGGTTATTTTTATGAAGGCAAAGATATTCCAAAAGATTTTGTTTGCCCAATTTGTAAACACGGTTTAGAAGATTTTGAAAAGGTTGGATTTTAAAATGAGTGATAAAGTTAAATTAGATTTCAATAGTTATCAAAAAGCTGCTTATGATTTAGTTTCCGAAGATGGAAGAAAAGATTTAATTTTAAATGGTGTCTTAGGTCTCGCTGGAGAAAGTGGTGAATGTTGTGACCTTGTTAAGAAAAATCGTTTTCAAGGACATGAATTAAATAAAGAAAAACTTTTAAACGAACTTGGAGATGTTCTTTGGTATGTTGCTGAAACATGTTCGGGACTTGGTGTAACTTTAGAAGAATGTGCGGAATACAATTTAAACAAATTACATAATAGGTATCCTCATGGATTTACAAAAAATGATTCCATAAATAGGAAGGATAATAATTAGCATGATATATGATGTAATCATTATTGGCGGAGGAGTAATTGGCTGTTCTATTGCTAGATATCTATCAAGATACAAAGGCAATTTTTTAGTGGTTGAAAGACATAATGATGTTGGAGACGAAACAAGCTCTGCAAATAGTGCAATTGTTCATAGTGGATATGATCCAAAACCAGGAACACTAAAAGCTAAATTTAATGTTTTAGGTAATAAAATGATGCCTAATGTATGTAAAGAATTAGATGTAGATTTTGATAAAATTGGTTCTATCACTGTTGCTTTAAATGATGAAGATTTAGATACTTTAAAGATGCTTAATGAGCGCGCAAAAATTAATGGCGTTAATGCAAAATTTTTAACTACTGAAGAAACTATTGCCTTAGAACCTAACATCAACAAGGATATTAAAGGTAGTTTATATTGTGAAGATGCTGGTATCGTTTCTCCATTTAATCTTACTGTTTCTTTTATGGAAAACGCTATGGATAATGGCGTTAAATTAAAATTAAACACGGAAATAAAAGAGATTAAACGCGAAAATAGTGGGTTATATATATTAAAAGATCAAAATGATAATATTTATGAAACTAAGTTTCTTATTAACGCAAGTGGCGTAAATAGTGAAGTTGTTACTAGATATTTAGAAGAACCAAGTTTTAAAATAATTCCTACTAAAGGTGAATATATTTTATTAGATCACTTTGATACGAATTTTGTAAAACATACTTTATTTATGTGTCCTTCTAAAGTTGGTAAAGGTGTTTTAGTTTCGCCAACTACTTCTTATAACTATATAGTTGGACCTAGTGCAACGGAAACTTATGAAGGAGATACTTCTTGTGATACTTCTACATTTACTTTCCTAAGAGAAAAAGCTAAATCTTTAGTTAAAGATATTCCTTACACACAAACTATTAAAGGTTTTGCTGGAGTTAGAGCAAATAATGATTATAACGATTTTATAATTGAAGAAAGTAAGAAAAATCCTGGATTTTTCTTAGTTGCTGGAATTATGTCTCCAGGACTTGCATCATCTCCAGCCATTGGCGAATATGTTTCAAATTATGTTGCAGATAAATTGAAATTATCAAAAAATGAAAATTATAATCCATGTGTTAAACCTCATTTAAAATTAAAAGAAATGAGCATTGAATCATATAACGAATTAATAAAAGAAGAGCCTTCTTATGGGAAATTTGTATGTCGTTGCGAAAAAGTAAGTAAAGGCGAAATTTTAGATGCTATAAGACGAAATTGCGGAGCAACAACTGTTAAAGGTGTTAGAAAAAGAACAAGAGCTGGCTTTGGGAAGTGTCAAGGAACATTTTGCCAAATGCAAGTTGTTCATCTTCTCTCTAAAGAACTTAAAAAAGATGTAAAAGAAATTAATTTTAGCGATGAAGGAACAGAAATTTGCATAAAAGATAGTAAGGAAGGTGATTTATAATGAGAAAAATTGAACTTGCTATTATAGGCGGAGGTTCCGCTGGATTAGCTGCTGCTATTTCAGCTTTTGATAATGGAATTAAGGATATTGTTGTTTTTGAAAGAGATAGTAAACTTGGTGGAATTTTGAATCAATGTATTCATAATGGATTTGGTTTACATACTTTTAAAGAAGAACTCACTGGTCCAGAATATGCGTATCGTTTTATTGAAGAATTTAATAAAAGAAATATAGAGATTAAACTTGAAACCTTAGTTTTATCTATATCAAAAGATAAAATTATTACGTACGCAAATAGCGTAGATGGTGTTTCTAAAATTGAAGCAAAAGCAGTGATTTTTGCTGCTGGATGTAATGAAAGAACAAGAGGACAAATTTTAATTCCTGGCGATAGACCTGAAGGCGTTTTTACGGCTGGACTTGCTCAAAAATATTTAAATGTTGATGGGTATTTAGTTGGTAAGAATGTATATATTTTAGGTAGTGGAGATATTGGACTTATTATGGCTAGACGTATGACTTTAGAAGGTTGTAAAGTTATTGGAGTTAGTGAGCTCATGCCATATAGCAATGGATTAAATCGAAATATCGTTCAATGTTTAAATGATTTTAATATACCTTTAAGACTACATAACACCATTACGCGAATTATTGGTAAAAAGAAACTAGAAGCTATTGAGATATGTGATGTTGATGATAAATTAGTTCCTATAAAAGGGAAAGAACAAATTATAAAGTGTGATTGCTTACTTTTATCGGTTGGACTTTATCCATTTAATGTTTTGTTAAAAGATGCTGGTGCTGAAGTTAATTTAAGAACTAAAGGAGCAAAAGTTGATAATAATTTAGAAACATCAATTGATGGAGTATTTTCATGTGGTAATGTTTTACATGTTCATGACCTTGTTGATTTTGTTAGTGAAGAAGGAGCTCTAGCTGGTAAAAATGCTGCTTTATATATTAAAAATCCTAATAGGGAAGTTATAAAAACAATTAATGTAAATCCATTAAATAATCTAGGCTATGTTTTACCAAATATTATTAAAGTGACAAAAGACTTAAATGAAGTTATATTTTCTTTTAGAGTTAAAAAACCTATTAAAAAAGCAACTATTATAATAAAAGATGGAGATACTATATTAAAAAAGATGGTAAAACCATTTATTATTCCTTCTGAAATGGAAAAGGTTGTTTTAAAAGATGTTGATTTTAATAATATTAACGAAATTAGTGTATCTGTGGAGGAAAATTAATTATGAAAGAATTTATTTGTATAATTTGTCCTAATGGATGCCATATAACTATTGATGATGATGGAAAAATAAGTGGTAACAAATGCCCTAGAGGTATAAATTATGTTAAACAAGAATCAACCCATCCTTTAAGAACTGTTACTTCTACTTGTAAAGTTATAGATAGTGATACTTATAGAGTAGTTTCTTGTAAAACAAGTAGAGCTATTCCTAAAGAAAAAATCTTTGATGTTATGAAAGAGATAAATAAAGTCAGAGTTAAATTACCAATTTCAATGCATCAAGTTTTAATTAAAAACGTATTAAATACAGGAGCAGATATTATTGCGACTCAAGAAATAAAATAAAAATGGAACGAAAATTTGTATTAAAAGATTATATTAGTAAATATGGTAATACTTCATTTGAAGAACTCCCATTGAATGAAAGCGATATTTTAGTATTCGCAACTATTTCTTATGGGGATTTTATGGCTGTTCCAAGAGTGCTTAAAAAATATGATGTTTTTAACGATGAAATCTCTTTAAATGTATTTAGTAAACATGAAACCTTGAAAAAGATATCAATGAGATATCTTTCAGGTCCAGTCGTTTTTTATAATTTTTATAAAAATATTTTAAATTGTTCAAGATATAAAAATTTAAGAATTACTAGAATTAGAAATGTTTTTTCAAAATCTAAAAACACACAATTTTTTGCGATGGTTTATCTTATAGATAACCTTAAATTTATAATTTATCGAGGTACTGATAATACAATTCCTGGATGGAAAGAAGATGTTTTAACTGCTATTGAAAACGAAGTTCCTTCTCAAAAACTAGCTTTAGAATATATTAAAGATATTTTAGAGTTAGATAAAGATAGTAATTATTATATTATTGGTCATTCAAAAGGCGGTAATCTCGCATATTATGCCTTTTTTAATTTAGATGATGAGCTTAAAAAACGAATCATCACTTGTTATAATTTAGATGGCAATGGTTTTAAAAACGATAAGTTTGATTATGAAAAATATAAAAATCAAATAATAAAAATCGTTCCAAATGATGATATTGTTGGGACGCTTTTTGATGTTAATAAAAATGTAATTGTTAAAAGTTCTTCATTTTCAATATTTGCTCACGATGTATTAACTTGGAATTTAAACCCTAAAGATATGACAAAAATTTTAAGGGTTAAAAGTTTGACAAGGTCATCTCAAGTATTTAAAATTGTTTTTAATAAGTGGGTTTCATCTTTAACAAATGAAGAGATACAAGATTTTGTTGATTTTGTTTTTATGTTGGTTGATGTAAATAAAAGTAGAACTGTTAATGATTTCATAAAAAATCTTGTTAATAGTCGACATAAATATTTAAAGTCTATTGAAAAATACCCAGAAAAACGAAAGAAATTAATTAAAAAAATCTCTAGAGATTTTTTAACTGATTATTTTCAAGTATATATAGAATTATCGCCTATTACTCAAAAGATAAAATCAATGGCGAAAAATAGAATTGAAGAAGAGGGGGAACAACAAAGTGAAAAAAAGAAATAAATTTATATTAGCGATTGATCAAGGTACAACCTCAACTAGAGCCCTTCTTTTTGATCACGATGGAAATATAGTTTATAAATCACAACAAGAAATTCAATGTCTTTTTCCTAGTGATGGATGGGTTGAACAAAATGCTCTTGATGTCTGGCTTTCAGTTCTAGATGTCATTAATGATTGTTTAGCAAAAACAAATTTAACATATGATAATATTGATTGTCTTGGATTAACAAATCAACGTGAAACAACTATCGTTTGGGATAAAAATACTGGAATGCCTGTTTATAATGCAATTGTTTGGCAATCAAGACAATCTTTAGAAATTTGTAATACATGGGAAAAATATAAAGAAGTAATTCATGAAAAAACTGGACTTGTTTTAAATCCTTATTTTAGTGCAAGTAAAATAAGATTTATTTTAGATCATATTAAAGATGGTCAAAAGCGTGCTGATAATGGAGAATTACTTTGTGGGACTATTGATACTTGGATACTATATAAATTATCTCAAGGAAAAATATTTAAAACAGATATAACAAATGCATCTAGAACAATGTTTTTTAATATAAATACATTAAAATGGGATGAAGAATTACTTAAAATTTTTAACATTCCAAAATGCATGTTAGCAGAAGTTGTGCCTTCCAGTCACTACTTTGGTAATGCAACAATTTTATCAAAAGATTTAAAAATATGTGGGGTAGCTGGTGATCAACAGGCGGCCCTATTTGGTCAAAATTGTTTTGAAATTGGTGAATCAAAAAATACATATGGAACAGGATGCTTTATGCTTATGAATATTGGTGAAAAACCAATATTAAGTAAAAATGGTCTTTTAACAACTGTTGCTTGGCAAATTGGTGATAAAGTTGTGTATGCTCTTGAAGGATCGGTTTTTATTGGTGGAGCTTGCATTCAATGGTTAAGAGATGAAATGCGTATGTTTAAAAAAGCTAGTGATAGCGAAAATTACGCAACGAAAGTTGATACTGAACTCGGTGTTTATGTAGTTCCGGCATTTGTTGGACTTGGTGCTCCTTATTGGGATGATGAATGCCGTGGTGGGGTGTTTGGTTTAACACGTGCTACTAAAAAAGAACACTTTATTAGGGCAACTTTAAATTCAATTGCTTTACAATCAAAAGATTTAGTTAAAGCGATGGAAAAAGAATGTCATAAAGAACTTAAAGTTTTAAAAGTTGATGGAGGAGCGACGGCTAACAATTATTTAATGCAATATCAAGCTGATATATTACATTGTAAAGTTATGCTTCCACATTGTCTTGAAACTACAGCTTTAGGTGCAGCCTATCTTGCTGGACTTCAAAATAAATTTTGGGAATCTATAGATGATATTAAAAAAATTCATCAATATAAAAAAGAATTTAATCCAAAGATGAATAAAAAAGATATTAAAATTATTGATGAAAAGTGGGCGAAAGCTATTGAGGCTGTTAGAATTTTTAAATAAATGCTTTTAATTTATTATCAAAAAGGGGGATTTTGAATGAATTTTAATGCAAGCGGTTTCGATAATAGCATTATTATCGGGCCAAATGAATTGATGTTTCTTTTTTTAAAAGAAAAGAATAAGGCAAATGTTTCTTTTGATTACAAAACAAAAGAAATGGTTTTGCATGAATTTTTTGGAGATTATAACGAAAATGCCATCAAAGAATTGATGAAGCACGATAACATAAGTTATGAATTAGCCAAAAAGATTCTAAATTATTTATCATTAGGTTACAAAAAAGATAAAGATAAATATCAATGGCTTTACGATAAAAAATTAATTATCAAGGATGATTTATATTTAAATTTATATAAAAATAAAAATATTTTCTTTATTGGATACTCAAAAAATGATCCTGAAATAAAATCAATAATTGAAAAAATAGGCGAGAAAAACTATGAATTTTTAACAATTGATGATTTATGGTTAGAAAAGAAAAGAGGCGTTATTTTTGAATTTCAAAATGTAGATAGTGAAGTTAAATATGTTTTAAATGATATTGCAAACAAAATTTCTAATGGGAAAAAACCTAGTGATTTTTTGCTTTATTGTAACTTAGACACATATGCATTTTATTTAAATGCATATGCGAATTTATATAATATTCCAATTAATTTTAATGAAGATAAAACTATTTTAAATACCAGAGCTGGTAGATTTTTGCTCATGAATATAAGTGATACAGACTTTAATTCTATTTATTTAAAATATAAAGATAAATTTAATGATGATGATATTGAAGCAATTAAGGATTTGTATGGTTTTTATAATTTAAATGATGATATAAATTCTAAAATAAATTTAAGAGCAATATTAGCTGATAAAAAAATAAGAAGTGAGAGTTATATAGATGGCATAAATGTAATTTCTAATTTTGATTTTTTAGAAAACAAAGAAATTTATATTTTAGGCGCAATAGATAACTTGATACCTAAATTATCTAATAATAACGATATTATTGATGATGAAGTTAAAGAAAAAAATGGGTTAACGCCATCTTACATTAAAAATGATTTAAGTTATGAACTTACAAAAGCCTTTGTTTCTTTAAAAAATATTGCTTTTATATCTTTTTCTAATGAAAACAAGACTGTTAAGCCATCTTATTTTTTAAAAAATATTTTGGGGTTTGATGTTAAACCTTTTAATCTTGAAAATTATTCTTTTTCAAAAAATTTAAGTTATTTATATTATCTTAATTATTTATATAAATTTAGAAATTTTTATGAAGTGAATGAAGAATTAAAAATTACTAAAGATGTTTATGATAAACCAACTTTATACGATAATTCATATAAATTAATTAATAGAACTGACGAGAGTTTAAAACTTTCGGCATCTGATATTAATACTTATGCAAATTGTTATTTTTCATATTTTGCTGCAAAAATTTTAGGATTAAATTCTTTTACGGCTAATTTTAATACTAATATTGGTAATTATTATCATAAAATCTTTGAAAAAATTTATGTTGATGATTTCGATTTTAGAGAAATTGCTGATAGGGTTCGTGGTAACTATAATTTCACAAAAAAAGAATTAGTTTTAATTGAAAAATTAGATGAAATAGTTGAAGAAGAAGCAAAGTATATTAGAGATGAAAATAATATTTTTCCATTAACTAATACTTTTTCCGAAAATAAAATTGATGAAGTTATAAAAAACGTTCCTATTACAGGAAGAATTGATCGTATTAATATTTATGGAAATGATTTATTAGTAATTGATTATAAGACTGGTAATCCAAAATTTAATATGGATAATTTTTATAATTTTGGTACAGACATTCAATTGCCTTTTTATTTGATGCAAATACATAATTCACCAATTTTTAATAAATATAATATTCTTGGAGCGGCTATACAACAAATTAATGTTAAAGAAGAATTTAATGGGTTATATGGTCTAAAAGGTAAAGATCGTTTTTCATTGAGTGGAATAATTTTTGACAATATTTATTGCGACAAAGATAATCTTAATAATATTAAAGACCAATTTAAAAAAGTTGAAATTGATAAAGATTCAACACTAACTGATATCATAGATAGAACTGAAAAATATGTTGAGATTTTTAGTGAGTCGATTATTAAAAACGATTTTAAGATAAACCCAATTAAAGCACTTGATAGTTGCAAATATTGTTCTTTTAGAGATGTCTGTTTTAGAAAAGATAAAGATTTTAGAGAAAACCAAAAAGATATTGAAGAAAATAAAATGATGACAAATGGAGATAAACATGAGTAATTTAACATATAATCAACAACTTGCCGTTGATTCAATAGGCAATGTTATTGTTTCAGCTGGTGCTGGTAGTGGTAAAACAAGAATTTTAACCGAAAGGGTTATGAAAAAAATTAATGAGGGAATCAAGATTGATGAATTTTTGATACTTACTTTTACAAAAGATGCTGCGCAACAAATGCGCGATAAAATTAAAGAGGCCCTTAGAAAAGCAAATAATATAACTGAGATGAATAAGGTTGATTCAGCTCACATAGAAACATTTGATGCTTATGCCCTTTATATTGTAAAAAAGTATGGTTATACAATTGGATTAACATCCTCAATTAATAATGTTCCAGAAGATGTAATAGCAATAAAAATAAAAAACGAAATTAAAAATATCTTAAATGATTTTTATGAAAGTGATGATTCAACACTTAAAGATTTTGTTCATACATATTGTATGAATAATGATAATTATATTGTTAATTTTATATATGATTTTTATCTTTATGCCAATTCTCAACTTAATTTTGATGATTTCATTAATAACTATAAGAAAAACTTTTTAAATGATAAAAAATTTAAAGATGACGTGGATTTATTATATAAATTTTATAATGATCGCGTTCAAAGAATTAAAACTTTAGTTAATAGTTTAGAAGATGAACAAAATATAGATAAATTTAATAAATATTTTAATGAAATATTTCTTGCTAATGATCGTAAATCATTATTTGATGCTTTAAATAAAAAATTTTCTGGAAGAATTCCAACACTTAAAGAAAGTAAAGTTTCTTATAATGACTTTAAATCATATAATGAAATTAAAGATTTAAGAGACGAAATTAAAGATTTTGATTTTCATGAAGAAGAATATTTTAAGTTTGATGTTCCTAACGCCCAAAAATTTATTCCTTTTGTTATTGATATAGTGAAAAAGGTTAAGGAACGTGTACTAAATTTTGAAAAAGTTAAAGGTTATTTTACTTTTAATGATATTGCACGTTTTGCATATAATATCGTTTCAAATAATGAAGAAATTAGAAATGAAATAAAAAAACAAATAAAACTTATATTTGTTGATGAGTGTCAAGATAACTCTGATTTACAAAATGATTTTTTATCACTAATTCAAAATGATAGTTTATTTTGTGTTGGAGATATAAAACAATCTATATATTTATTTAGGGGAGCAAATCCATCAAGTTTTGCAAAAAAATATAAAGATTATAAATCTAATATTGGTGGGCAAGCTATTGATTTAAATGATAATTTTAGAAGTAGAAAAGAAATCGTTTGTACTATTAATAATATTTTTAAAAAATTAATGACTGAAAATTTTGGTGGTGCTGATTATAGTAGATTCCATATCATTAATGCTGGTAATAAAGAATATGATACTGTTGGAAAAATTGATGGAGAACATGGAATTGTTACATTAACTGGAAATGGCGATAAAGATAACAAACAATCAATTAGCGAATTAATTATTCCTGATATTAAAAAAAGAATCGCTAATCATCAAAAGATTTATGACCGTGAAACTAAAACAATTCGTGAGGTTACCTATAAGGATTTTGCAATTTTATCGCCAACTGGAAATAATGTGTGTGATAAATTAGAAAAAGAATTAAGTGCAGCTGATATTCCTTGTAACGCAATTTATGATGAAGAATTAACAAATGATGATTCTGTTATGGTTATTTTATCAATTATGAAAGCAATAAAAATCTTAAATTCTAAGATTAATAACGAAAACATAATTGATTTAAAACATTACTATGTTTCGATTGTTAGAAGTTTTCTTTATAGATATGATGATGATAAAATTTATCATTTAATAAAAGATGATTCATACAAAAACGATGATGTTTATTTAAAACTTCGTGAATTCGCAAATAAAAATAGAAATTTAAGTATCAAAGATTTATTTGAAAATATTATTAATGAATTCAATATTTTAGAAAATCTTAAATATTTTTCTAATCCTTTAATTTACATTTATAAAATAAATACATTCTTTGAAAAAATTGCTGTAATGGATAGTCTTGATTATGAAGTAGATGATTTTATCGAATATTTAGATAATTTAAGAGAAAATAAAATTAGTATGGACGTTAAACATTCTTCATTTTCAGATAATGCAGTTACTTTAACAACTATTCATAAATCTAAAGGTCTTGAATATAAAATTGTTTACTTAGTTAATTTAAAAGACCAAAGAAAAAATAATGATCAATATAAGGTCAATAATTTATATGGTGCATCTTTAAAATCTTTTGCTGGTAAACAGGCGATTCAAGTTATTTTGAGTAAAAACGAATATGAAAGAAAGTTTTATGAAGAAAAACTTCGTTTATTATATGTGGCGCTTACTAGGGCAGAAGATACGTGCATTATAGTTGATAATGAAGATATTCTTTCTGATGAAAAGAAGAAAGTTAGTAAAGAGAAAATTAACGGTGTAGGTAAATTTTTAATGAATAAAATTTGTGATATTAATTTTAAAGAGACTATGTATGCCTCAATGCCTCTTGATTTACCAACTTTAGATAAAAATAAAGTAATGCAAAATTTACAAAAAGATTGGGTTAGTGATTTTACTTTTAAGGAATTAAGTGGAATATCTTTTGAAAAAACAAAAGTTAAACATACTGCATCAAAAGATTTAAAACCTGGGACTAATTTAGATTATTTAGAAAAAGGAACCCATATGCATTTATTAATGCAAATAGTTGACTTTACAAAAAAGGATACAAGTTTTATTAACAATGAAGGTGAAAGAAAATTAATCAATAAAGTATTAAATAATGATTTATTTAAAGATGTTGATAAAGCTAAAATTTATAAGGAATATCAATTTATCGATTTAGAAAATAATAAAAATGGTGTAATTGATCTTCTACTAGTTTTTCAAAATTTTGCATACATTATTGACTATAAATTAAAAAATATAGATGATGATGCATATAAAAAACAACTTAAAGTGTATTATGATTTTGTTAAAACTTATTTTAAAAAAGATACAAAATGTTTTCTACTTTCGTTAATTGATGGTAATGTAAAAGAGGTGATTATTGATGAATGAAGTTAAATTAATTGAAGATTTATATTGTGGGACTAGAGAAGTAGCAATTGAGGCGATAAATAAAAAAAGGCTTTGGATAGAGAATAAATTTTTTGTTAAAGGCAATATTGATTCTATAAAGGATAGTGAAGAATTAATTCACTATCCTTTTATAGAGGCTCTTTTTGATAATGTTTTACTATTTAGTTCAGTAAATATAAAGCCATCTCAAGATTTTAGTGAGAAAGAATGCAAAACTATAAATGAAACAAGTAAAGATTTAGCGGTTTTAAATTTATATAATCATTGTGATTTTGATAAAGAAACTTTATTTTATGTGGAATATAATTTTTCAAAAATTGAATTAAGTGCATACCATAATTTTGTTGCAAATATTTTTCATAAAATTCCTTATCGTTTACTTAATATTGATAAGAGTAAACTCAATGAATGTGGAGTTGATTTAATAAAAAGTTTGGTAGCTGGAAATATTGGTGAATCAATTCTCATTATTTCAAAAGATAAATTAGTTAATATGTGCTATGATTGTCATATATTAGAAAAAATTTATTATAGAAGAGGTATTGAAAAAGACCTAATTGAATCTTTAATAGAGATAGCTAATAAAAATGATGTTGAATTAGAGGAAATAGATGAAGACGAAAAAACTAACTAGACAAAATTTTGAGGAAATCTTAAATGAGTTAAACGCACCTAAAGATATTGATATTAAATATCTTTATGATATTTATGATGCAGTTATAGATGCTATTGATCTTGTTATTTCAAATGTTGCTAATTTTAAATTCATACCAGTTAATAATGTTGTGGTAATTTTATATATCATTAATGAATTTCTTTATAGTGTTAATAATCTTCCAAAAGAGAAAAAAGAAGAATTCATGAATGATGATGATATGTCTAGTATGCTTGCATCAGTTTGTTGCGATAAATATTTAACAAATGAGCAACTTAATTATAAATCGAAAACTTTTTTAAATAGATTTGAACCACCTATTTCAACTTTAAGTTTATATTTAAATTTTACGTTAAATACAATTAATCAAATTCGAGTTAAAGATCAAAAAAGCGAACTTGTTAAACGTATGCTTTTTAAGGCTTTTTCTTTATCTAAATGTATTACGGATTTACTTCTTGGTGGATATGAGACTGAGGCATTTTCAACATGGAGAACTCTTCATGAAAATGAGTCGATTTTGATTTGCTTAATTAAATATGGTAAACCTATGTTTGATGAATATTTTAAGCATATAAGCTATGTTTTAGCTTATAGGCATCAATTAAAACAAGAAGAACAAGATAAAATTTTTGTGCAAATAAAAGAAGAAATGAAAGCTCATAATTTAAAGAGCAAAGATATGAAAAAATTCATCGAATATGGATATTTATATACGATAAAAAATTTTGAAGAAGATCAATATAAATTGAATTTTAGGGATGGTGTTGAAAAAGCTGCAGGTCTTTCAAGTTATGCAAAAGTTTATGAAATGTGCAGTGAAATTGCTCATTCATCGCCATTACTTCTTTTATCTGACAAAAGATATTTTATGCCTATAACACTAATTAATTTATATGAATCTTTCTTTAGATTAGAACAAATTTTTGAAGCACATTTTAAAAATTATTCTTCTGAAAAAGATTTTATTGCTTACGAAAATTTAAAAAAAGTTTATATGAAACAACTTTTAGCTATATATGATGACATTAAAAAAAGATTCCTGATTTTACAATCAAGGAATCTTCAAAATAAGAAAATCGATGAAAATAAATAGATTTATTCTTCGTAGCTGCTTCCACCAATAAATTCACAAATTAATGAATTACATGGAATGCATCTTGTGTCATCAATATTTTTAAAATATTTTATTAATCTTGTAAGTCGCTCAACATCTGGATAATAAATTGAGTCTTTATCGACACTCTTTAAAAGTGGAATAGCATATTTTTTAAGGACGGAAATTTCATAAGGTAAGAAGCTATCAAAAACATAATCGGCATCTTCTTGAGTTTTATAAATCCATCTAAATTCACCTTTTCTTACGCTTGGCCACATTGAAAATGTTTCTTCTGCAGGTGCTTCACGATATTTAAAATCGCGAACCAAACGTCTTAAAAGACGAACATCTGTTATCGAAATAGGATTTTCGTAATCTAGATTTAATTGAACTTGTGGAGAAATAAATATCTTGAACTTATTATTTTTTGGAATAAGGTTGGTCATTTTTTCATTTAAGGCATGAATTCCTTCAACAATGATTGGATCTTTTGATGATATTTTTAGTGTTCTACCAACTTCTCTTTTATTAACTTTAAAATCAAATTTTGGAAGATTAACTTCTTTTCCATTTAAAAGATCAATCATATTTTCATTAAATAACTTAATGTCTAAACAATCAATGTGTTCAAAGTCTAATTGTCCATTTTCATCGACGGGCATTTTATCTTTTGAAAAGTAATAGTCATCTAGTGATATTCTAATTGGATTAAATCCCCTAGATTTTAATTCATCGCATAAACGATTGGCAAAAGTTGTTTTTCCAGATGATGATGGACCTGCAATACAAATAAGACGTGTATCTTCGATTTGTTTCTCGATTATATCGCCTAAATGGACAAGCATTCTATAATGTTTATCTTCACAAATGTTTATTAAATTCACTGCAGTTGGTGTTTTAATCATGTTATTGATATCACTAACTAATCCAAGATTTACCTTTTTAGCCCATTGTCCAGATTCTGTTAAACTTTTTGCAAAATTTGGTTCCTCAGTAAATAGAGGTATTTCACCATTTGATTCAGCTCTTGGATAAGAAATTAAAATACCAGGATAATAATTTCTTAATTTGAATTTTTTAATATATCCAGTTGATGGAACCATGTGTCCAAAAAGATAATTTTTATAACCGTTACAAACATAAAAATGTACAGTTTTTTCTGGACGATATTTTAAAATTTCAATTTTATCTATAAGATTAAAATCCCTATAAACTTTTTCGGCTTCCTCGTTTGTTACAATTATTTTTTCAAATGGATAATTTGCAGAAACAATTTCTTGCATTTTCTTTTCAATTTTATTACAAACATCGTATGGAATTGGTGTACCATTTGCATCTCGTGCAAATAAAGAACGAGAGACACTATATGATAGTTTCATTCTTAAATCAGGACAAACAAGATGGGCAGCATATAAGAATATAAATAATAAACTTCTTCTATATTGACCAATTGCGCAGCTATCCTTTAATGTTAAAAAATCAACTGTTGCATCATAATAAACTTCATAATCGAGTTCGCGGACTCGATTATTAACCTTAGCAGCAATATAATCCGTATTACCATTTGTGAGATCACTTAATTTAACTTTTTTTTCGAAAGTTAATTCTTTACCATTTACTTGAATTTTGAACGACATAAAACTCCTTTCACATAAACATCTATTCATATAAAGATTTTAAATTTATAAAGTTATTAAAAATAATTCAAATATATTGATTATTATTCTCTAAGAATTAGATATATTAAATATTATAATATTTAAAAATAAAAGAAAAGTTGTTATCATATTTTTGTATGATTTTATTAATGTTAACAGACGCAAAACAATTCTTTAAAGATTTATGGGATTCTATATTTAAATTTTGGTTTACAAGCGAAAGTGGAGATGCTCCATATATCTATAATGCTTTAGCCGCTCTTATATGGTTAATTCTTGGATATTTTTTAATAAAACTTATTTTAGCTATATTAAGAAAAGCTATGAAACTTGGAAAGAAGGAAAAAGGAGTTATTACTGTTAAATCCTTTGTTTTAGATGTTTTAAAAGTTTTTCTTTATTTAATAGATTTAGTAATTATTTTAAAAATATTAAGAATTGAGATGTCTGGAGCAAGTACTGTTTTTAGTAGTGCAATAATTGCGATTGGTTTATCACTTCAAGATTTAATCGGTAATTTTGTAAGTGGTTTAATTATTTTGAGTGGTAAATATTTTGCAATTGGCGATTATATTAGTGTTAAAGATTGTGCTGAAGGTGAAGTGCAAACAGTACGTTTTATATTTACCACATTAAAAACATATACTGGACAAAAAGTTATTATTTCAAATTCAGCAATTATAAAAAGTGTTATCACAAATTATAGTGTTAATCCATATAGATTAGTAAGAATAGATTTAACATTTTCTTATTTAGAGAAACCTGATGTGATTAGAAAACTTTTGTTAAATCTTGCAAAAAAGGAAAAACAAGTTTTAAAATACCCAGAACCTACGGTTAATATTACAAGTTTAGACAAAAATGGTGTAATATATTCTTTGGTTTGCACATCTGGTACAAATGATTATTGGGGAATTTTGTATAGCTTAAATGAAAGAATTGTTAAAGAATTACAAAATTCTAAAATTCTCGTCCAACCTAATAAAGTTGAACTTATTGGTGTAGAACCTGTAAAAAAGATTTAAAAGGAATTATTGATGAAAAACTTATTTAAAACAAAGAAAAGTACTTTTATAAGTTATAGTGTTATTTGCTTAATTTTAATAGCAATTTCTTTGTTGTTTTTACTTATAAATTGTTATGAAGTAACTATGATTTTAAGTGTTACATCTTTTGTAAATTTGTTTTATTTATTATTAATTCTTTATTTTGGAGCTGATCCAAAAACAAAAATTTTAGCTAAAGGTAAAAATGTGGCTATTTTTACGGTTTTAAGAACTTTAATTGCTATATTGTCCCTTACTTTTGCTACTTTATGCTTATTATTTACAAAAAATGCAATGTTTGATTCTAAATATAGGATGCTTTTTATTTTAATTAGTTTAGTTCCTTATTTTTTAGCAATTGGATCATTTAATTTTTATTCAAAATTAGGAGAATAAGATGATATTTGCAAAAACAGTAAACGATAAAATTAATGAAATGTTTAATTTAGAATTTAGTCCGCAACTTTTTGTGTCGCTTTTAGTAATGCTCTTAGTTTTGATTATTTTTTTAATAATTGGGCATAAAGCTAAAAAAGCTAAAATAGATGAAAAACCTAAAGGATTATTCTTAATTGGAATATTATTTTTCCAATTAATTGATGGATTGACTCTCTCAATTATGGATAAAAAATATCGAAATTTTACTCGTATTATTTTAGTTATTGCTCCTTATATATTTATTTCATTTATTATAAGCTTAACTGGTTTACCTTCCCCAATTGTTTATCTTGCGACACCTCTTTCTTTAGCTTTAATTACTTTTTCTCAAGTGCATTACACAGCTATTAAAGAAAATAGATGGGGATATTTTAAAAGATACGTTGAACCAGTTGCAGTATTTTTACCAATAAACTTAATTTCGATGTGGGCTCCAACTCTTGCCCTTACTTTCCGTTTATTTGGTAACGCAATAAGTGGTTTTTGTATTATGAATATTGTTTATTATAGCCTTGAAACTTTAAGTAATTTTATATTTACTGGAGATATGATTACTGGTGCAATCGGTGTGCAATCAATATTTATAGCGCCAATTATTACACCAGTTTTACATCTTTACTTTGATTTATTTAGCGGTTTTATCCAAACTTTAGTTTTCTCAATATTAACTTTAATTTATGTCTCTCAAGAACAAGCTTCTGAAGATGACAATCAAATTATAGAAGAAGTTACATCTTATTAATCAATATAGAAAGGAGTTATTTATGGAATATTTATACTATATTGGAATTGGAATTTGTATGCTTGCAACATCTGGAAACGCTCTTGGCGAAGCATGGCTTTGTGGAAAAGCAATTGATGGTATGTCAAGAAATCCAGAAATGTATGCTAAACTTAGAACAGCTATGATTCTTGGATGTTCACTTGTTGAAACAACAGCTATTTATTGTTTATTAATGTCAATTTTAATGTTATTTGTTCACTAATTTTATTCAAATTTTAAAAAGAAAGGAGTTTATATGAAAAATAAAAAAGCAATATTACTTTTAAGTTTTATTGGATGTCTTTTTTTACTTTCTTCATGTGATACAACAAATTTAGGGGAGAGCTTTAAGACTTCAATAATTGATGCTTTAGTTCCTAACTTTTGGGCTTTTTTAACTCAATTTTTAGCACTTATTGTTTTAATTGTCCTAGTTAGTGTTTTTGCATATAAACCTATAAGAAATTATTTAGATAAGAGAAGTGAATATTTAGCAAACGAAGTAAAAGACGCTAATAAAAATAATGCTCTTTCAAAAATGAAGCTTGAAGAAGCAGAAAGAAAAATTGCTGAATCAAAAAAAGAAGCAGCAAATATTATCGATAACGCTAAAAATGAAGCCAATATTGAAAGAAAGAAGATTTTAGATAAAACTAATGAAGATATCATTAAATTAAAAGCTAAATCTGAAGAAGACATAAAACTTCAAGAAGAAAAAGCTCAAAAAGATATTGAAAGATCAATTGTTTCAATTGCTCTTGATGCTTCTAAACAAGTTTTATCGCGTGAAGTTAATGAAGATGATAATAAAAAAATTGTTGAAGATTTTGTTTCGACTCTTAATGAGTCTAATAGTAAAAACGAGGTTAAGTAATGAATGATCTTTATAACCGTTATGCTCTAGCTTTACTTGATATTGCTAAAGAAGAAAATAAAGTAAAAGAATATCGTGAAGAAATTCTTTCTTTTAAAATGGTTTTAAAAGAGAATCCAAGATTAATTAAATTATTTTCAAGCTACAATATCTCTATTGAAGATAAAAATCATTTAATTGATGAACTTAGTAAATATTATTCAGAGAATATCATTAATTTTATTAAAGTCATTCTAAAAAATGACCGTGCATATTTTTTATATAGCATATTTAAAGAAACTTTGATGAGATTTGATGATTATTTATTAATTGAACAAGGAACAATTTATTCAACAATACCTTTAACTAAAAAGGATATTGAAAAAATTAGTTTAGCAATTGAAAAAAATACACATAAGAAAGTTGTTTTAAAAAATGTTATAGATAAATCACTTATTGGTGGTATAAAAGTGGTTTTAAAAAATGACATTTATGATGCTTCTATTTTAAGTAAAGTTAATGCTTTAAAAGAAACATTACTAAAGAAAGGAAACTAGGTATGGAAATTAAAACTAGGGAAATTTCATCTTTAATAAAAGAAGAAATTAAACATTTTGATAAGAAAATTGAATATAGCAATGATATTGGAACAGTTGTTACAATTGGTGATGGTATTGCTCTTGTTTATGGTTTAGATAATGCTATGCTTGGTGAACTTTTAGTGTTTCCTCAAGATGTTTATGGCATGGTTATGTCTTTAGAAGAAGAATCAGTTGGTGTTGTTTTATTAAGCGATACACAAAATATCGTTGAAGGTGACATTGTTAAAAGAACTGGAAAAGTTGTTGAAGTTCCAGTAGGAGATTGTTTACTTGGAAGAGTTGTAAATGCTTTAGGACAACCAATCGATGGTGGAGATGAAATTAAATATACTAAAACCTCACCAATTGAAAAAATTGCCCCTTCAATTATGAAAAGAAAATCAGTTAGTGAACCACTTGAAACTGGTATTAAAGTCATTGACGGACTTATTCCAATTGGTAAAGGTCAACGTGAACTTATTATTGGTGACCGTCAAACAGGAAAAACTGCTATAGCAATTGATGCTATCATCAATCAAAAAGGCAAAAATGTTAAATGTGTTTATGTCGCAATTGGACAAAAAAATAGTAGTGTAGCTCGTATTGTAGAAAAATTAAGACAAAGTGATGCTATGAGTTATACAACTGTTATTAACGCAAATGCTAGTGAAATTGCTCCATTACTTTATATAGCGCCATATGCTGGAATCACTATGGCTGAAGAGTGGTGTAACAATAAAGAAGATGTTTTAATTGTTTTTGATGATTTAAGTAAACACGCTGTTGCTTATCGTACATTATCATTACTTTTAAAACGTAGTCCAGGAAGAGAAGCTTATCCTGGTGATATTTTCTATTTACATTCAAGATTACTTGAAAGATGTTGTAGATTGGATCCATCAATTGGTGGAAGTATTACTGCTCTACCTATTGTTGAAACGCAAGCTGGAGATATTAGTGCCTATATTCCTACAAATGTTATATCAATTACTGATGGACAAATCTTTTTAAGTGATGATTTATTTAATATTGGTCAAAGACCAGCAGTAAATACTGGTTTATCGGTTTCTCGTGTTGGAAGTGCAGCTCAATTTAAAGCCGAAAAGAAAGTCACTTCCTCTCTTAAAATGAAATTAGCAAATTTTAGAGAACTTCAAAGTTTCTCTCAATTTGGTAGTGATCTTGATGAAAGCACTAAAAAAATTATTCATCATGGCGAAATTTTAATGGAAGTTTTAAAACAAAAACAATATGATCCATATCAAGTTGATAGACAAGTAATTGAAATATTTACAGCCCAAAATGATTATTTAGATGATCTTGTAGTAAAAGACGTTAAACCATTTTTAAATGATTTATATAGTTATATTGAAAAATTTGACCATGAAATAATTGATAATATTTTAAAGACTAAAGATATTAAAAAACCTGAACGTGATCATTTACGTGAAGTAATTGAAAAATTTAAAAAAGAAAGAAGTTTAACCAGTGGCCCAAAGCTTAGCTAGAGTAAAACACCGTATCTCAGCGGTTGAATCTACACGAAAAATCACTAATTCAATGAAATTAGTAAGTAGTGTAAAATTGCGTAAAATGAATAAAGTTATAAATCTCCAAGCGCTTTATTTTAGTGCGATGGAACGAGCTTTAAATGACGCCATTTTTTATAATAAATTAAATACTGATGATCATTATGATTCAATATTTGTAAAAGAAAATAAAAGTAGCGATAAATCACTTTATATTCTTGTTAGCTCAAATATGGGTTTATGTGGTTCTTATAATAATGAAATTGTTAAATTTTTGAAGAATTTATATAAAAATGGCGATGAAATTATTGTAATTGGTGAAAAGGGATTTAATTATCTTACTAATGAAAACCTACCTTTAAATACAAATTTCATTCATTTAAGAAATGATTTAACACTTAGTTCGACAAGAGCTTTAACAGATTACGTAATGAACGAATATAAAAATGGTAAGTATAAAAAAATATCAATTGTTTTTATGAAATATAAAAACTCAATTGCTTTTATACCTACCGAAAATGTCCTTTTACCAATAATTCCAAAAGTTAATGAAAAAGCTATATATTCACCAATTTATGAACCTAGTAAAAAAGATGTTCTTGATGAAATTATTCCTCAATACATTAATGCATTAATTTATGGAGATTTATTTAGTGCTTTTTTAAGTGAAGAATCTAGTAGAAGAAATTCGATGGATGCTGCAGATAAAAGTGCAAAAGATTTAGTTGATAAACTTAAATTAGAATATAACAAAGCGCGTCAACAAGAAATTACTCAAGAAATTACCGAAGTTGTAAACGGAAGTAAAGCTGTTAAATAGGAGGCAAAGTATATGAAATTAACTAAAGAAAAAAATGTAGAAGTTAAAACACAAAATAATGATTTTGGTTTTATTACTCAAGTTGTTGGACCAATTGTTGATGTTTGTTTTCCTGAAGGTGGTCTTCCTGAAGTTTTAACTGCTTTAAAAATTCCTTTACCAAATGGTGGTGAATTAATTACTGAAATAGAACAACATATTGGTGATGATACTGTAAGATCAGTTGCTATGGGACCAACTGAGGGTTTAGTTAGACATATGAAAGTTATTAATCTTCATCACCCAATTGAAGTTCCTGTTGGTAATGCAACACTTGGAAGAATGTTTAATGTTTTAGGGAAACCTATTGATGAACTTCCTGTAACTGATGAATTAAAGAATGCTAAACATATGTCTATTCACCGTGAACCTCCTGCATTTGATGAACAAGTTACAAAAGCGCAAATGCTTGAAACCGGTATTAAAGTTATTGACTTACTTTGTCCTTATGTTAAGGGTGGAAAAGTTGGTCTTTTTGGTGGCGCAGGTGTTGGAAAAACCGTATTAATTCAAGAATTAATACATAATATTGTTACCGAACAACATGGTATTTCTGTTTTTGCTGGTGTTGGTGAAAGAAGTCGTGAAGGAAATGATTTATATAATGAAATGAAAGCAACTGGAGTTTTAAGTAAAACATCCCTGGTCTTCGGTCAAATGAACGAACCACCAGGAGCAAGAATGAGAGTTGCTTTAACCGCTTTAACAATTGCTGAACATTTTAGAGATGCCATGAATATGGATGTCTTATTCTTTATTGATAATATTTTTAGATTTACACAAGCTGGTAGTGAAGTTAGTGCTTTAATTGGCCGTATGCCAAGTGCAGTTGGTTATCAACCAACTTTAGCTACCGAAATGGGCCAATTACAAGAAAGAATTACGTCAACTAAAAATGGTTCAATTACCTCTATTCAAGCCGTTTATGTTCCAGCTGATGATTTTACAGATCCAGCTCCAGCTACAACCTTCTCTCACCTTGATAGTAAAACAGTTTTAGATAGAACAATTGCCTCTTTAGGCTTATATCCAGCAGTTGATCCACTTGAATCTTCATCAACAATATTAGATCCAAATATTATTGGTCAAGAACATTATGATGTGGCGCGTGGCGTACAAGCAATTCTTCAAAGATATAAAGAATTACAAGATATTATCGCTATTTTAGGTATTGAGGAACTTGGTGAAGAAGATAAGAAAATTGTTGCTCGTGCTAGAAGAATTAGAAACTTCTTAAGTCAACCATTCCATGTTGCAGAAGCTTATAGTGGGTATAAAGGAGTTTATGTAAAGGTTGAAGATACTGTAAGAAGTTTCAAGGCTATCTTAAGTGGTGCCTATGATGATTATCCAGAAAGCGCCTTCTTATATGTTGGAACAATTGATGACGTTAAAAAAGAAGAAAAGGTAGATAATGAAAAGTAAGTTTCCATTTAAAATAATAAGTGCCGATGGCAAAGTGTTTACTGATAATATTGATGAATTATATGTAACTACCAAAAATGGTGTTATTGGTATTTTAAGTGGACATTTTCCTTTAGTAGCTATTGTAGAAATTTCGATAATTAAAATTATTAAAGATAATGTCGTTAGCTATTTTTCAATTTCGGGTGGAGTGTTAAATGCTGAAAAAGATAATGCATATATTCTTGCAGATACATTTGAAAAACCATCTGAAATAGATAAAGAAAGAGTACTTAAATCAAAACATGAAGCGGAAGAAAAATTAGCTAAACTTAGTAAAGAAGACGTTATAGCCTTCAAAAATGCTGAATTTCAATTAAAAAAAGCTCTTAACCGAATTCGATTAGTAAAGTAAAATAATAGTATAGGGAGAGTACTTATGAAAAACTTTATATTCATTTCACCGCATTTCCCTGATTCTTATTGGAAATGGTGTCTTGCACTTAAAAATCGTGGTTTTAATGTTTTAGGAATTGGAGATGCTCCATATAATGAAATTCCTGAACAATGCAGATATTCTCTAACTGAATATTATTGTTGCGCTAATATGAACGATTACGAAAACGAAAAACGTGCTGTTCAATATTTTAAAGATAAGTATGGAGAGATTGATTTTCTTGAATCAATGAATGAGTATTGGCTTGAAAAAGATTCGATGCTTAGAAGAGATTTTGATGTTAAGCATGGTATACGCTATGATGAAATTCAAAAATATAAACTTAAAAGCCAAGAAAAGAAATATTTTGAAGAAGCTGGGGCGAAAGTTGCTAGTTGGATTTTAGTAAATACCAAAGATGATATAGAAAAAGTTAAAGAATTTGCTAAAAATGTTGGATATCCAATTTTTGCAAAACCAAATAATGGCGTAGGTAGTCAAAATACTTTTAAAATAAAAAACGAAGAAGATATTGTTAAATTTTTTGACAATAAAGTAAGTGGTGATTATATTGTTGAAGAATTTATTGATGGAACAATTGTAAGCTATGATGGAATTACTAATAGTAAAGCAGAAGTTATTTTTGATGATTCAGAAGTATTTTCTCCATCAGTGGCAGATATTGTTAACGATAATTTAGATGAATTTTATTATTGTTTACCAAAAGTTCCTGATGATTTTAAGGAACTTGGACCAAAAGTTGTTAAAGCCTTTAATGTTCAAAATAGATTTTTCCATATTGAGTTTTTTAGAATTAGTAAAGATAGTCCTAAATTTGGACCAAAAGGATCTTTAGTTGCACTTGAGGCTAATATGCGTGCACCTGGTGGATATACTCCCGATTTAATTAATTTTGCAAATAGTGTATCTTGTTATAATATTTATGCTGATAGTTGTGCATATGATGAAAATCGTGAAGATATGACAAAGCAAAAATTTTATGCAATAACTTCATCTCGTAGATATAGATTCAATTATAAACATACTCAAGATGAAATTTTAGTTAAATATCGAAATAATATTTGTATGTATGGAGTTTATCCAAAAGTATTAAGTGATGATATGGGTGACACATATTTCTTTGCTAAATTTTTAACACTTGATGAAGCTAAAGAATTTGATAAATTTGTAAGAGAAAAAAACTGATTAGTGAAAGCTAATCAGTTTTTAAATTGTTCTAATTTTGTTCGTTCAAATTTTTCATCAGCGATTTTTTTATAAATATCGTCGCCTCTTTTTTCTAATAAATATTGTGCCCAATAATAAAATAATATATCTTGGAATTTAACAAATATATCAACTCTTTTCTTTTTCATTTGGTTATATCGATAACCAAAATATTTAGTAAGGAAAAATACTTCTTGTTCTTCGCTTAAGTTATTTTCACTTACAAATGATGCTAAATCAAAATAAGGATTATTCATAGCACTATATTCCCAATCAATAAATACAACATCATTAAATCTAAAAAGTAAATTATCTTTTACTAAATCATTATGACATAAAGTCATAGGTGTTTTCGAAAATATTCTTCGAACTTCTTTAATAACTTTCTTTTCGTAATTTTCTTCAAGATGTAAGTGCATTGGTGTTCCTTCTTTATAAACTTTAAGCTTATTAAACATCATATAGCCAAAGTTTACTGTTATATTAGAGTTATGGAGTTTTTTAAGTTTTTTTGCAACATACAAAATTTGTTCATTTGTAGGAGTATTAACATATTTTCGAGTATTATGGACAAATTTTGTAATTTTAACACCAGTTTCTACGTTAAAATTAGCAAGTTTTTCGCTAATTGATAAGGGTTCAATTTTTTTATAAATTTGTTCTTCTTTTTTAAAATCGGTAGTTGGATCTTTATTTTCCCTTGGAATCCTTATCACAAAAGCATCATTAATTAAATAATTTAAATTGTTATATCCAGTTTTTAAAAAAGAAGATGATCTAACCTTCTTATCCATTGTTTTCTCAAATAAATCTTTAATCTTTTGGTCCATAATAATATAGGTATATAATACTAAAAAGAGATAGGATTGTTAAGATTAAAAAATGAATGGAATTATATTGTACCGACCTGAAAAACCAGCCAATTTAGGGAATATTATGAGAACATGTGCTGCTACATCAACTAAACTTTTTGTGATAGGACCTTTATCATTTGAGTTAAATGATAAATCTTTAAAAAGAGCAGGTATGGACTATATTAATGAACTTGATTTTAAGTATTATAAAGATTATCAAAGTTTTGAAGAAGAATTTAAAAATAAGAATATTTTTTATATTACGAGATATTCAGAAAATATATACACTTCAGCTAATTTTTCTAATATTGTTGAAGATACTTATTTAATGTTTGGAAGAGAATCAACCGGGATACCACATGATATTTTACGTGCTAATTTATCTAAAACCTTAAGAATACCAATGTCTGCTTCTGCTAGAAGTCTTAATTTATCAAATAGTGTAGCAATTGTTTTATATGAAGTTTTAAGGCAACAAAAATTTTATGGACTTGCCACTAAAGAAGAAATAAAAGGCAATGATTTTTTAATTAAAGAAAAAGATTAAAAGCGTTTAGCATTTAATATATAATTTCGCATATCTTCTCGGACATTATTTATGTGATATGTTTCATAAGAATTCATTTTTACTTGTCCTAAAATAGAAGTTTTTCTTAAATTTGAAACTTTAGTATAAATAACATCGCCATCTTGGCATTTAGCTAAAAATATCGCGATTTCGCAAGCAAATTGAATAATGTCATCACTAGGATTTTCATTAAATATTATTATGTGTGGTCCATGAGATTTATTAATGTGTAAAAAATAATCTTTTTTAGTCGCAATATTAAATGTTAATTCATTATTTTGTATATTATTTTTTCCAAAACCTATTTTTGTTCCTTTATAAATAACATATGATGGTCTAGAAGCTTTAATTGTTTTCTTTTTTATATTTTTATTTGAAATCTTTATTAATTTTGATTTAGAAAGTTCATCAATTAATTCAAGATATTCAGTTTCGTTATAATAATCAATTGTTGATAAGACATTATCTAGGTAAGCAATTTGATTTTTGGTTTCTAATATATATTTTTTAGAGGCTTCTTCAGTTAATTTACTTTTCTTATAAACTTTATAGAAATATTGAAGATTTTGGGCTGGAGTAAATTCCTCCTTAAGAGGTATATTTTCGCCATTATAAACAAAATATTTATCACCTTTTTTAACCTCTTGCATGCACATTTTTAAATAATCCCCATATTCAAGGTATTTTTTATGGTTTATAGCTTCTAAACTTTCTTTTTCTAAAGCATCAAGTTTCTTTATTAAAGATTTTCTTTTTCTTTTTATAAGAGAAAGTAAACTTGCATATTTTTCTTTAAGATAAAGTTCAGAAATATTAAGAATATATTCATTGATAGCTTCTTGATCACTCTTAGTAAAATCTTTTACAAATGGAATTGGTTTAGGCGCTTCATATTTTAAATTATTTAAAATAGGGCGATTAGTATCCATTCCTCTTAATTTTAAAGCATCAACAATAAGACCATTAGAAACTAAAATAATATTTGTATTGCTTTTAAATAATTCAACAATTAAATCATATGAAACTTTGTCGTATGTATCGGTTGTTTTAATAAAGCTTAAACATAATATATTATCATTATTAATAAGTGTAGAACCTCTAAACATTGCGTTCATTAATTTGCTTTTTAAATGTTGAAAAAACACTCCATTTATATTTTCGAGAAATTTTTGATTTATTGTTTCAACAAATGGATTCTTTAAATTAATAGAGATAAGCAAGGAAGTTGATTTTCCTTTTGAAAAACCAAGTAAAAAATCAAAATTACTTATTTGTTGAAATTTATTCAAAAATGAATCTTTAAATAAATCATTTATTTCGTTACTTTTTTCTTTTAAGTGTTCAATTGTATTCATGATAAATATTATGATATTAAATAATTAAAAAATAAACATACATATTTATAAAATATTTATGATTTCGTTAATAAACATTTATTGATATAAATGCTAAAAATATATGTCTATTGCTTTAAAAAACTAATTTTTATATAATTTTAGCAATATGAAAAAGGGAATAATTGTTATACTTAGTGGTCCTAGTGGAGTTGGAAAAGGTACAGTTAGAACATTCTTGATGAAAGATAAAAGTCTTAATCTTGAATTCAGTGTTTCTATGACTACTAGAAAGCCTAGAGTAGGGGAAGTAAATGGTAAGGATTACTTCTTTGTTAGCAAAGAAAAATTTGATGAAGCTGTAAAAAATGATGAATTGCTTGAATATGCCGATTTTGTAGAACATAGTTATGGCACTCCTAAAAAGTACGTTGAAAAACTTCTTGATGAAGGGAAAAATGTTCTTTTAGAGATTGATACAAATGGTGCTTGTCAAGTTATGAATAAATGCAATAGCAGTGATTATGTATCAATTTTCTTAGTTTGTGAAAACTTTGATGAATTGGAAAGAAGAATTAGAGGTCGAAAAAGTGAGACTGAAGAAGTAATTCAAGAAAGACTTAAAAAAGCTAAGAAAGAACTTTTATTAGAAAAATATTATCAACATGTCGTATTAAATGATAAGCCAGAAAGAGCTGCTAAAGAGATTGCTACTATTATTAAAAATAAATTAGCAAGCAAATAGTTTATAGGAGGGTTTTATGATAACAATTACAATTTTAGGAATTGATCCATATTTATTAAGACAAATTAGTAAAGCTGCTACCGGAAAATTAGCAGATATATATGAATGTAGCAAAGATGATATAGATTTTTTTGCTCCAGAAGGTCTTTTAGTTCATGATGGATTAGAACAAAACATATGGAACGTTATCGTTAGAGTTCATGCCCCTTTAAAAGTAAAGGTAATGGAAGAAAAAGCCGCTAAGATTATCCATGAATTTATAAAAGATGCTGTCGTTAATATGCAAATTGAATTTTATTATTACAGCATGGATAATCGTTATGTATTTAATTCAAAAGATCACCCAAGATTTATGACTGAAGAAAATACTGTTTATGAAGATGATCAAGAATTTGAACAAGAAACAGGTGAAGAACCATATTTAGGTGATGTTTTTGCTGAATTTAACGAAATGGTTAAAGATCAAGAAAAGAAGAAAAAATAATGTCAGTCCTTCAAGATAGTTATGAAATAATTAGTTATATGCTTATAAATAAAAAAACATTTAATAAATCATTAAATGCTTTTTTTACTACGAATGTAAGAAATGACGATGAATTAAAAAAATTCATCAAGGTATATATATTATTTTTTAAAAAATATTATTATTTTGAAGCTTTAACAAAAGAATTATTAACTAAAGCAACACCAAGTTTAATTACTTATATTGGTATTACTTTAATTAATGTAAGACTTTTAAATGTTGATATAGATGAAGCAATAGAATTTATAAAAAACGCTTTAAAAAAGAATAAAGAAAAATATAGTGATGAAATTGAAAAAGCAATCATTGATTTTAAAAATAAAAAAGAATATCCATTAAATAATATTAAAAAAGGTAGTGTTGAATCATTATCAGTATTTTTTAATTTACCTTTATGGTTTATTAAGATGACTCTTGCTCAACATGGTTTAGAAAAATCTAAATTAATTTTTGAGAGTTTTAAAAATAAAAAATATGTTCAATATTTTTTAAAATCTAAATTAGTTGATTTAGATTCGGTTGATGAAGAACTAAATAAAAAATTTACATTAGATACTAAAACTAATCTTTATTTAACAAGCGAATCAGATAATGAATTAATTAAAAATAAAACATACGTTAAAACGTCTAGTTTTTATGAAGAAATTTTTAAAAATGATTTAAAACTTATAAATAAATATATTACTTTATATCAAAATGAAGATAGTAATTTTTTCTATAGATTTTTAAATCAATATTTATATTTAAATAATGTAATTAATTTTGCAGTTGATTCTTTTTATAACGTTAAAGACGCAATTACTGTCGTTGCTCAAAAACGAATAAATGATTTATTTGTTTATGAATCAACACCTAATGAATTAATTTCTCATCTTTCTTTTAAACAAGATGCTATATTTTATGCTGCAAAATCAACGTATTTTGAAGAATTTTATTTTAAACCAGAATATCGAGTTCTTTTTGATACTGAATTAATTGATAAATTTATTAAAGAACAAAAATCTTCTTTAAAAGAAATTTCAAGTTATGTTGAAAATGGCGGAAGGTTAATCTATCTTGTTGAAACAATAGATACTAAAGAAACTAGTAAAGTTATAAGTGCTTTTTTAAGTGAAAATAACGATTTTATATTAGAAAAAGAAGAATTTATTATTCCAAATGAAGAAAATTCTTCATTTGGTTATTACGCGATTTTAAAGAGGGAAAATCATGCTTAATCTTTATGGTTTTACAATTGATGCTTTAGAAAAGCAAATGGAAAGTGAAGGACAGAAGAAATTTCGTGCAACCCAACTTTTTAAATGGATTTATGAAAAAAATGCTACTAATTTTGATGAGATGAGTGATATATCAAAAACTTTTAGAGAAACACTAAAAGCTAAATATTCACTTAGAAAGCCATCAATTTTTAAAAAGCAAGTTTCTAATGATGGAACAATTAAACTTCTTTTAGAACTTGAAGATCACAATAAAATCGAAACTGTTTTAATGCGTTATAATTATGGTGATGTCGCCTGTGTTACAAGTGAAGTTGGTTGTAATATGGGATGTGCTTTTTGTGCTTCTGGATTGTTAAAAAAGAAAAGAGGCCTAGAAATACACGAATTAGTTGGACAAATTTTAGTTTTAAATGATTTATTAAGAGAAGAAAGTAATGGTGAAAAAATTACTCATGTTGTTGTTATGGGAACAGGTGAACCTTTTGATAACTATGATAATGTTATGTCTTTTATTAGAATAATTAATCATCCTCATAGTTTAGCGATTGGTGCAAGACATATTACTGTTTCAACATGTGGTATTGTTGATAAAATAAGAGAGTATGCTCATGAAGGGCTTCAAATAAATTTAGCAATTTCATTACATGCTCCAAATGATGAAATTAGAAACAAAATAATGCCAATTTCGTTAAAATATAATTTAGAAGATTTAATGGATGCGATAAAATATTATGAGAAGGAAGCTGATAGGAGAGTAACCTTTGAATACATATTGCTAAAAGACATTAATGACTCGGTAGAAGATGCAAAAGAACTTGCTAGACTTATACGAGGAACAAAAGCTTATGTAAATTTAATTCCCTATAATCCTATAAAAGAATTAAAATATAAAAGAAGCAGTAATGAAAACGTCCATGCTTTTATGAATATGTTATTATCTTGTGGGATAAATGTAACTATTCGTAAAGAATTTGGAACAGATATTGATGCTGCTTGTGGACAATTGAGAGCAAAAAATGAAAAAAAGATTTAATGGAACATATTCTTGCCTAAAAGATATTGGCAAAGTTCGTGTAACAAACGAAGATGAATGCAGAATAATGGTTAATCCGCAAGGTGATGTTTTAATGATGGTTGCTGATGGGATGGGTGGTCATAAAAAAGGTGATTATGCATCACAAGAAACCATTAATTATCTTAATGATTTATTTAAAACAAAATCTAAGTTTCATAGTCAATTAGAAGTTATTTTTTGGTTAAAAAGAGCTATTAAAGATGTTAATTCCCACATATATTCAATTGGTAGTAAAAAAATTCAATATAGTGGAATGGGCACTACTTTAGTTTTAGCTTTTATTTATAAAAATAAATTAATTGTTGCTAATGTTGGTGATAGTAGATGCTACCTTTATGATAAAAAATCTCTCAAATTATTAACAGAAGATCAAACATATGTTAATTATTTATATAAAAGTGGACAAATTAGTAAAGAAGAGATGTTAACTCATCCAAAAAGACATGTTTTAACAAACGCTATAGGTATTTTTCCATCTTTATCAATAGATATTAAAGTTTATAAATATAATGGTGAATCGGTTTTACTTTGTAGTGATGGTTTATATAACAACATTAAAGAAAACGATATAGAGAATATTTTACATACTGAACAAACAACTCAACAAAAAGTTGTTTCGTTGATTAATATAGCGAATTTTAATGGTGGAAGCGATAATATTTCTCTTGCTCTTTGGGAGACGCTTGATGATAAAAATTAATGATTTATTAAATAATAGATATCGTATAGTTAGTTTATTAGGTCATGGTGGAATGAGTGATGTTTTTGAAGCAAGAGACATTATTTTTAAACGTACTGTTGCTGTTAAAATTATTAAACCTGAATTTGCTGATAAACCAGAAAATTTAATTAGATTTGAAAACGAAGCTCGTTTTTCGAGTACTTTAAATCATCCAAATATCATTAAAATTTATGATTATAGTAAACAAGATGGTTTACCTTATATTGTAAACGAATATGTTAAAGGTCAAACTTTACGTGATTTTTTAGATTTTAAGAAAAAATTTCAAGTAAATGAAGCATGTAGAATTATGCTTCAACTTTGTGATGCAGTTATCTATATCCATTCAAAGAATATTATTCACCGTGATATAAAGCCTCAAAATATTTATTACGACACCAATGGGGATGTAAAACTTGGTGATTTTGGAATATCTTATTTATTAAATTCAACCTTTAATATAAATGAAAATAAAAGAGTAATGGGAACAGCCCAATATTTAGCTCCCGAAATTGTAAAAGGTCAATTACCTACTTTTCAAACTGATATTTATGCTATTGGAATAACCTTTTATGAATTAGTTACAGGGAAAGTTCCTTTTGATGGGACAAATCCTAGCGAAATTGCAAAACTTCATATAAGTGGGACAATTCCTTCCCCACAAAAAATTATCCCTTCTTTACCAAAGGAAGTTTCAAATATTATTTATAAAGCAACTAATAAAAATTTAAATCTTCGATATAAAAATGTTCAAGAAATGAAAAATGATCTTATTTCATTGTATAATAATAAAAAAGCTATGAGAAAAGGAACTAGTTTGTTATCTAGAATATTTGGGTTTGCAAATGATTAATAAAATTAATAAATTGGCAGAAGTTAGCGCATCTATTTTATCAGCTGACTTTAAACATCTTGATAGAGAAATTAAAAGTGTCATTAAGTATGGTGTTAATTATCTTCATTTTGATGTGATGGATGGTCAATTTGTTAAAAATATTTCATTTGGGATACCAGTTTTAGAATCTTTAAAAAAAGGGAATTATCCAATTGTTTTTGATGTTCATTTAATGATTATAAATCCCCTTCAATATATTGAAAGATTTATTAAGGCGGGAGCTAATATTGTAACTATTCATTATGAAGCTATCTCTAAAGAAGATATTCAAAAAATAAGCAAATTAGTTCATAGTTATAATGCTAAATTTGGTTTATCTATAAAACCAGAAACAAGTGTTTCTAGTATAAAAGATTATTTAAAATTTTTAGATCTTGTATTAGTAATGTCTGTTGAACCTGGATTTGGTGGACAAAAATTTATTAACGAATCAGCTAATAAAATTAAAGAACTTGATGATTTAAGAAAAGAAAATAAATACACATATCTTATTGAAGTTGATGGTGGGATAAATGAAGAAACTTCTAAAATATGTATTTCTAGTGGCGTAGATATTTTAGTTGCTGGAAGTTACATATTTAAAAGTAAAAATAAAAAAAGAGTTATAGAAAGGATGAGGTAATATTATGGATTTAAGAGTTTTATCAATTTTGTTTTTTGTTATTGGTTTAATTTTATATGCATTAGTATATGGCTTTGATTATGTTATTTTTATGCAAACAGGTGACAAGAAATATAGTTTTTTAAGATATTTCCCATATGAACTTAACCAATTTAGATTACGCAATAAAAAAACATATTTATTAGTTTTTATTGAACTTCTTGCGGTTGTTTGTTTAATTTCGGCAAATTTATTTCCAGCAATTTATTTTTCACAAAAATTAAATGTTTTTATACCTTCTTATTCGATGTTTGTTGTGGCATCAATTAGCATTATTTCTTTTTTAGTTTTAAGATTTGTTAAATTAACTCTTTTTAAAACGCATTTATTTTTTGTAACTTTATTTGTTGCTTTTAATTTGTTTACTTTAATGCTTTATTATATGTTTTTTACAAATCAAGACTTTCAATTTGTAACTGACCTTGGAGTTAAAATTGCAATTATTGTAATATGTTTAATTCTTGTGGTATTTGAAGTATTTTTGATGTTAAACAAGACTTATAAAAACTGGGCAAAAATGGTAAAAATGGATGCTGAACTTGTAAGTAGACCAAAATATTGTTATTTACCAATACTTGAATGGGGCAGTTTTCTAGTTTATATATTTAGTTATATTCCTTTAATAGTTGTTATGTTTTTTTAGTTAAAAATATATATTAAACCCATTAAATTATTGTTTTTTTCGAAAATGTAAAGTATTCTTTACATGAAGTAAATTAAGTTTGGTGTTAAAAATTTGTTCATTGTTGTTTAATATTTTTAAAGTTTAAAGGAGAAAATTATGACAATTGAATTAGCAAATAGACTTGTTGAATTTAGAAAAAAATTTGGTTATTCCCAAGAAGAGCTTGGAAATTTATTAAACGTTTCAAGACAATCAATTTCAAATTGGGAAAGTGGCGAAGTTACTCCATCAATTGATTATTTAAAAGAACTTGCAAAATTATATAACGTCACTCTTGATGAATTAGTAAATACAGATAAAAGTGTTGATGAAGTTTTAAAGAATAAAAATTCAAAAGACGCAATTACTATAAATAATGATGGAGTACATTTAGTAGATGATGATGGAAGTAGAATTGATGTAAATGTTGATATGCATAATAGTAGTGTTTCTTTTAAAGAAAATGGAAAAGATGTTTTTGTTGATTCGTCTTCAGAACGTCGTGATAAAATCGCTCAAAGAGCAAGAGTTTATATAAATAGTTTTTTCCCTCTTTTAGCTGTCCTTATCTATCTTTTACTTGGATTCTTATTACCAAATAATTTAGGATGGAGAGTCTATTGGGTTATATTTATATTAATTCCAGTTCCTGGAGCATTACTTGAAGCAATTATTAAAAGAAGATTTTGCTTAGTACCTATTCCACTTTTAGTTACTGCAACATTTTTATTTTTAGGTGTACGTTTCAATATGTGGCATCCATGGTGGCTTTTATTCCTTGCAATTCCACTTTATTATAGTGTCTTTGGTCCAGTTGATAAACTTATTCATGATCATGCAATTGAAAAATCTAAGCAAGAAAAAGTCGTAATCATTGATGGAGATAAGGTTAAAGTTAAAGATAAATAAAAAATTGATAAAATCAAAAATATAAAAAAATAGAGCTTTATTAGAGCTCTATTTTTTCTTATTATTTGTAGGTACTTCTTTTTCTTTTGTAATATAACTAATTATTTTTTCTTCATCTTTTGTTGAACCAACAATAATTAATTTATCACCGGTTCTTATATCAGTTTTACCTTTAGGGATAATAATATGTGGTTTTCTAAATATTGCACTAATAGTACAAAAATCTGGGAAATCTGTTAAATCTTTTAATTCTTTATTACAAATTAAGTAATTGTTTTTAATATTAACTTCAATGATTTTAATCATATCATCTTCAATAGAAAGTGATTTAAAGACATCTTCAATATTACTTTCATTTTTAATTGTTTCACCAATTAAAAATGATGAAGAAATAGCAGAATCAATGCCAAGACTTTTAAAAACTTTAACGTTATTAGGATTTAAAACGGCACTAATAGTTTTTTTAACATGATATACATTCTTTGCTAATAAACAAGCGACATAGTTATCAGTATCAACGCTGCTTAAAGTAATAAATAAATCAGCATTATTGATGTTTGCATCATCTAAAATATATGATTTTGTAAAGTCACCAATAATAACTGGAACCTTATATTTATTTGATAAAAATTTAGCATAATCTACGTCATCATTAATGATTATAAGTTCATGCTTTTTTCTTTTATCCTTCTTAAACATATCAATGATATAAGAAGCTTGGTTATTACCACCACAAATAACAATTCTCATATTTAATTAATCCCCTTTATTAATTTATCAATTTGTTCAATTCCACTAATAAATGGAGAAATAGTTTTTATACCTAAACTATCAACCAAAATATTCTTTTTAGGATCATTTAATCTAATAAAAATATTAGGCACTTCAAAGAATACTTTAGCAAGGTGGCTAACAAAAATATTTGTATTATCGTCATCAGTCAAACAAATAATACATTTACATGTAGCAATACCATTATTTTCAAGAGTATCAACAAGTGTAGCATCGCCAACACATGTTAATCCGCTATAAGTTAATGGTAAATATTCAATTTTTTCTTTATCCTTATCAATAATAATTACGTCAAATCCATTTACAGATAAGGAATTTGCTATATAGCTTCCGAGCTTACCAGCTCCAATAATTAGAAATTTGTTTTTCATATTAATTATTATAGTCAATTTGCCGGTTTTGTAAAATAGGTGAAAATATAGATAACAAAATCAAAATAACAAATAAAATCGATATAAAAAACGCTAAATTTAATTTAGCGTTTTTTTAACTTTAAGCTTGTACTTTTTTAGTTATTTTAGCTTCATTCATTGTATCATCGATTAAGCTAAGGGCTCTTTTTAATGATAAGTCGCTTTTAACTTTTAAGACAGCTGGAGTTGTTTCATATTTCTTCTTTGAAGATTCATTCTTGACTGGTATTGGTGAATTTTCGTATTTTTTAGGATCTAATTTTAAATATAATTTTAAAGTTTTTCCTCTAATTGTAACGAAAGCATATTCAACCTTATGAAGTCTATAGGTATCTCCTTCAAAACTCATTCTTGATTTAACACCATAAGATAAAAGTTCGTTTTTAATTGTTTCGTATTTAACTTGTAAATCTTTATCGGCTTTTATAAGTTTTGTAAGAAAGCTCACTCTTTTAATGTCTAATTTTTCTTTTTCTTCTTCTACAGGTACTTCCTCTTTTGAAACAGGTTGTTCTTCAACCTTTTCTTCTTTAGGTTCTTCCTTAACTTCTGCTGGTTCTTCCTTAACCTCTTCTTTTTTCTCTTCCTCAAGAGTTTCTTCTTCTTTGGCTTCGAGAACAACTGGCTTATTTTCTACTTTATTATTTTTTGTATATGTAATTATCCAATAAACAAAAGCAGCAACTAAAGCGCCGAGAAGTGGTGCAGTAAGATAAATCCAAAGCTCATTGAGTGGAACACTTGTTTTATTAAAATAATATGCAAATACTGCAGGAGCTAAAGATCTTGCAGGATTTACGCTTGTTCCAGTGAATGGAATACCAAAAATATGAACAAGTGTTAAGGTTAAACCAATAACAAATCCAGCTCTTCTTTCAGATTTTTCTTGTGAAGTAACACCTAATACAACTAAAACAAAAACTGCAGATAATAAAGTTTCAATTGTAAATGCGGAAAGAATTGATTGGTCTTCACCTAATGACTTTAAGAAATCACTAGTTTGGTTTGCACCATAACTACATTTACCAAATAATAACCACAATAAAAAACAACCTAAAAATGCCCCAATTATTTGGGCAACAACATAAACTAAGAATTCTACAAATGAAAAATTCCTTTTATCTTTTGGTTTTAAATAATTATAAATTAAAACACCAAAAGACACAGCTGGATTAACGTGAAATCCAGATACATTACCAATTGAATAGCCCATTGCAACAATCGATAAACCAAAAGTTAAAGCAATAACTAAGTTATTGACTACTAAATTTTGGCTGCCTGCATCATACAGACCAAGTAGAACAGCGACACCACATCCAAAGCCTACAAGACCTGCTGTACCAACTAATTCAGCTAAAAACTTTTTAAAAAGTTTCATAAAATATTCCTCCTAAAAAAATTTTATCATATAAATAATAAAATTTTGAGAAAATAGTGCGTGAAATGTATAGTTTTTTAAAAAAATAGGAAATTAAAATAATAAAATAGTAGTAAATAATTAATATTTTTAGAGAAGATTATATTAAAAAATGAAACATTAATTAAAGCTTTAATCAATGTTAACTGTCAAATGATGTGAGACTTTTTGTCATTGTTTTCTCTTATTATAATAAAATCATTTTTAAGTTCTATTTCTATTTCGTTATGGGCCTTTACAATTAAGGATAAATCAATGTTTGTTGTTATATCTTTTGTTCCAGGCTTTCCCTTGGTTCCTTAAATCATACAATGAATAAATTTTAATGTTTTATAACACTTGTTTTGATCAATCCAATGACTTCTTTTTTTACTTTACCATCATGTTCTGGTTGTTCTTGGATGAATAGATTAATGAATAATACCATATTCTATGCATAAAGTTTCACATATGTTAGGATATTTTCTAACATGCTGTGCTTTTTATCTCTTCTTACAACGTTCGAAAATTCCCATCTATTGTCAATTTAAAGAACAATCGGTGAATAACCAAAAAATTCTATAGCTTTTCTTAAAGCAATAGACCGACTCATACATCGAAAGTTAAGCCTTTTAAGGCAATAGAAAGTAAGTTTCCGGGTCTTGTATCGACTTTCAAGACATCTGTTACACTTTTAAAAGCCTTTTAATTGTATCTTCAGAAGCATGCGACATAAGTTGAATTATAAAACCATCACTAGTTTTTAAACTACAATCATCTTTATTGAGTAATACTCCTAAGCCGAAAGCAGAAGGAGTTTGTTCAGATTGAGCGAAGCAATAAGCAAAACCTTCTGCAATCTCTCCACTTATAAAGTTGACAGCATGGGAGTATAGTTCTTTTAATTTGTAATCTCTTATAACTATGAGTGTTCCATCGCTAATGTCACATCAACGTTGAGATAGTTAGCTTTATTAGGGAAAAGGATACAGGCGGGATTAGAACAATATTCTTTAACTTTATAGGAGTTATTAGAAGTAGCAATTATTTGTTTTAGTGGTTTATCTTCATTGATGCTAACAGTCACTAATTCATTATCAATTTTTAATTGTGAACCTAAAATTAGAGTAACTGATAGTGTCTTTCTTAATACAGCTATAGATATAAGTGAATAATTTTTAAGTTTTAACAATTCTTAAACATGATTAGTCGTATTGATAGCAAAGTCTCTAACTTTTTCATTTTTAGTTAAAACTTTAATTAAATAATTATTTATTTTTTTTAAGACAGTCCTTACATGTCCCATATACTACAGAGTTCTCATCATCGATTTTAAAGCCAAATTGATTATAAATCTTTTTCTCTGTCTGTTTGAAAGGGCAATAATTGATTCTAATTTTCTTGTGGCAGGTAGTGCATTCTAAGATGTGGTAGTGTTCAGTTGAAAGAAGAGAGTAGTAGGCTTTTTTATCGATGTTTGAAATTTCTTTCTTTACTAAATTACTCTTAGTGAAAGTGTTTAAACTCCGATAGACTGTTGACATATTTATCTTAAAGTCTTTGACTTTTATATAAACTTCCTCAGCAGTCAAAGGTGTTTTAACAGTTTTTAAAACTCCTAAAATATGTTTTCTAGCTTTTGTATTTTTAAGTTCCATTACCTTAATATTTTAATCTATGCAGAAGAAAAAATATAGTTTTTATTGACAATAAGAATGCTGATGAGTATATTACTAGTTGCAAATGATTTGCATTTGCACTTAATTAAGGAGAATTAAAATTATGAAAAAGATTACTTTACTTCTTTCTTCTATGCTTTTGGCTTTAGCTGGTTGTAGCAATAATAGTAGTGGTAAGTTAAAAATAGCTACTACTTTTGCCCCACTTTACGATTTCACTATGAGAATTGTTAAAAACAAGGTCGATGTTATTTGTATTGCTGGTAATGATGATATTCACGGCTTTTCTAATGTTAGTGTTGAAAATGCTGCTTTTACTGAAGAAGCTTCTTTACTTGTTGCTTATGGACATTCTCTTGATACTTGGTCAATCAATTTAAACAAGGATAAATATTTTGAAGCGACTAAAGATATTAAGTTTATGAAAGATGGTAATAAAGAAGATCCTCATGCTTGGGTATCTTTAATCAACGCGCAAGTTATGTTGAAGAATATTTATGATAAAGTTGTTGAAATTGATAGTGCTAATAAGGATTTTTACACTGATAATTATAATGAAGCTAAGAAAGAGTTCTCTACTTTAAATGAAAGTTATAAAATTAAGTTAGCTAGCGTAAAAAGCAAAAAGATTGTCAGTTCCCATGATGCTTTCTCTTATTTAGCAAAAGATTATAATCTCGATGTCAAAGGTATTGCCGATTCTTTAGATAATGAGCCTACTTCTAGCGATGTTCAAGATATGATAAAATACATTAAAGAGAATGATATCCACACTATCTTTGTTGAGGAATTATCAGCTGGTGATTATGTCGATACTGTCATCAATGAATTGAAGAAAGATAACTATACAGTGACTGCTCAAACTCTTTCTGCCTATGAAGGTGTCGATGTAAATAAATGGGAGGATGGAGATAACTATCTTAAGGTTATGAATGATAATTTAAATACTATTTATGAGGTTTTGAAGTGATCGAGAAAATCAACTTTGAAGATGTTTCGTTTTCATACGATAAGAAGCATGTTTTGGAGCAAATAAATTTAGATATAAATACAGGTGATTTTGTCGGAATTGTCGGAGAAAATGGTTCCGGCAAAACCACCCTCTTGAATTTGCTTTTAGGACTTTATAAACCTACTAAAGGTAAAATTATTAATTCTTTTAAAAAGAAAGCTTTTTTATCGCAACTAAATTTTACAGATGAAAGTTTTTTTCCAGCTACTATCGAAGAGATTGTCGCCTTAGGATTGAAAACTTCCATCTTTTCTTTTACTAGTAAAAAAGATAAAAGAATCATTGATGATTATTTGTGCAAATTTGATTTATTGAAATATAAAGGTCATCAACTCAATGAATTAAGTGGAGGCGAACAGCAAAAAGTGAGATTAGTAAAAGCCTTGATTTCCAAGCCTACTTTACTGGTTTTAGATGAACCGACTAGCGGTATTGATAAAAATGCAAGATCTGAATTGATCAAGGTATTAAAAGATATTCACGATAAAGAAATGGTAACTATTATCATTGTTTCTCACCTTCAAGATGATTTTAAATATTGTAAGAGAATTTTAGAATTAGATGAGAGAAAATTGAGGGTAATAAGATGAACAGCATCATTTTAGATTCTATATTGTCTTATTCTTTTATGCAGAGAGCTTTAATAGCTATTATTTTGATTGCTTTCATTTTACCTGTTTTAGGAGTCAATGTAGTAACTAAGAGATTAAGCATGATAGGAGATACTATTTCCCACACTTCTCTTTGCGGTATCGCTATTGGTTTAGCTAGTGCTACTCTCCCTATTTATATGGCTATAATCGCTAGCATTATAGCTGGCGTTATAATTGAAATTATAAGAAATAAGTTTAATAAATTTTCGGAGGTTGCCTTATCTATTGTTCTTTCTTTATCGATCGCAATAACTAGTATTTTAACAAAATTTGCTAGTGGTAATAGATTTGAATCTTATCTCTTTGGTTCTATCATTTCTATCGATAGGAATTCTATTTATGTTTTGATAGATATCTTTTTTATCGATATTATTTATTTCCTTGCAACTTATAAGATAAATCTCGCTATTGGTTATAATGAAAAAGAAGCTAAAGCCAGTGGTTTAAATGTCGGATTCTTCAATGTGTTAAATATGATTATAATCTCTGCAAGTGTTGCTATATGCAGTGTTACTATTGGAACTCTTCTTGTCTCTTCTTTACTTGTTATTCCTGTAGCATGTTCTTTGAAATTAGTTAAGAAGTATTCTTTGACTTATATTATTGCGATTATCATCTCTTTATTTATGCAGCTATTCGGCCTTTTTTTATCCTATTTCCTTAACATCAATACAGGTGGAACTATCGTATTAGTTGGCATCTTCATTTTTTTTCTTATTCTTCTTTATAAATTTATTAAAAATAAACTTAAAAGATAAAATCATATTAGTTGTAAAATAAATTAGTAAGACTATATTATTCGTGTTGTTAATAGGTATTTATGAATATTAAAAATGGTCTTGTTGATGCGATTAGTAATACTCCTTTAATTAAGCTTAATCGTTTAAAAGAAATATATAATCTAAAAGCTGATATTTACGCTAAACTCGAAAGAGATAATCCGACTGGTTCTATTAAAATAGAATCGCTAAAGAGATGATTTTAGATGCCTTAAAGAAGGGTGTAATAAATAATGACACGACTATCGTTAAACCTACTAGTGGGTAGTATATGTATTACGGTTATTTCTGCTTCTTTAGGTTTAAAATGTTATATTTTCATACCTTCTAATTGCTCAATTGAAGAGTCAAAATGATGAAGTCTTTTAGGTATGACTCCAAAAAACTTTGACTTTAAGTCTTAAACACTACATATCAACAAAACGTGGGACTATAAGACTTGCACTGGATTCCAACCAGCGAAAAATAAGTTGTCAATTAGAAAGGAGTGCAGACATTTTTTTGGGTTATATTTGGTAATAATTTCGCATGTTAACTGTTAAATGATGTGAGACTTTTTAGTCCTTGCTTTCCGCTTATTATAATAAAATCATTTTTAAGTTCAATTTCTATTTTGTTTGAGCTCTTACAATTAAGGATAAATCTTGGTTTATCGTTATATCTTTTGTTCCAGGCTTTCCTTTGATTTTTTAAATCGTCTAATGAATAAAATTTTAATGTTCTATAAAACTTGTCTTGATCAATCTTATGACTTTTTTTACTTTACCATTGTGTTCTGGAGTTCTTGGGCGAATAAACTTATGAATAATGCCATATTCTATGCATAAATTTTCTAATATATTAGGATATTTTCTAGCATGCGACGCTTTTTTATCTCTTCTTACAGTATCCGAAAATTCCCATCCGTTATCAGTTTGAAGAACAATCGGTGAATAACCAAAAAATTCTATAGCTTTTCTTAAAGCAATAGACGATTCATACATCGAATGTTCATTAGTAAAATATAGAAATCTTTTTCTACTACATTCATCAAGAATTGTATATTGATAAAAGTTCTTAGAAATAACATTTATAGCTTTACATTCGTGAGGCACAAATTTCACATCCATTTGCCATTTATCTCCAATCATTGTAGGGGTATCATATTTTTTATTATGTTTCTTTTTTGCATTACTAACATATGGAACATATTGTTTGGCTCTTATAAGTATTCGCAAAACACTTGATAATGATAAAACATAGTTATTTCTACGAATTTTTAATCATATTTCCATATAAGAATCATTAGGATTTCTCCTTTTGATATTAAGAGTTTTTTGAACTGCTTCTTTTGATAAAGTTCTTGGATGGGGTTTTAAATATTTATGAGATTTATCCATTAATGATTCTTTATTGCTATCATACTTTTCTAGCCATCTAAAAAGAGATGATCTTTTGACATAATAAAAAAAGCAGACTTTAGTATTTTTCCAATGTTATGTCTTTACTCTATCACAAGCGTGAAATCTTGTTTTTAAATCTATAGGGACATAATTCCTTTCGTTCGTTAAAAGATTTATATGGTCCTCTTTCTTTAGTGGTAATTAACTTAATTATAAGCGAGGACTATTTTTTATACCTTAATTTAGTCTAACATCATTTGAATTAGTACAAATTCTTTAGTAAGCAAATAGAAAAAAGAAAGAAATAATCGATTAAAAAGTGTTATGAATTATTATAAAGCATTCATTTATATTTAATTATTAAAATTATTGAAAATTTAAATACTCAATTAATATAAAACAGTTTTATAAAAATTTAATAAGTAAAGACAATAACGTTCGACTTGGGAAAGATATTTTTCATTTGTAGGATAGTGCGCTTTTGCATATTCTCTAAGTTTTACAATATAATTGTATGCATTAAGATTTACATCAAATAACCAAATGTTATTATATGATTTCGTTATTTTAGGCAATATTGAATCAGCCATTTTATCAATGTTATTTATAATTTTTGAAATTCTTTCATCAGAGAAGAGATATGTTTTTTTAATGTACTTTGAAAAATTTTCTTTTTGTGTCTTAACTAAAGCTTTTTTAATTTCTATAGGTTCACAAAAAGGAGTTCTATGGATAATTAATTCACAAGAAGCTAAATCTATTTTAAAAAAGGATATTAAATCTTGAATAAGCCAAACAGAATGAATAGCGGTGAAGTTGCAAGCAATAAATAAACCATTTTTTAGTTGCTCTGAATTTGTTACTTTATTTGTTGTAAAAATTTTTTGCTTAGTCCAACTTGTTTGAAAAGAAAACAATTCTTCGTTTGTTTTAGGAGAAAAATTTAAAAATTCATTAACAATTTTTGGAAGCAATTTTTTCCAAGAAGTACATTCAATCTTTATATTATGAAATGAAAAAGATGCTGGAGTAGTAAACTCAAGTACATAATCTCGCTTTGATAAATCTTCGATATAAAATCTTTTCGAACCATCAAAAAATAACCCATATTTTTTAAGAAATATATCTTCGTTCATTGTTTATTTTTTATCATTTTTTATTTTTAGTGTCAATAAAAAATATATTAATATCTATCTATAAAATCTATATTTATGTATTTTTAAAAAAACACGTTACTTTTTAAAATAGAATGATTTAATCATTATCAACAATAAAAAAATCTCAAGTTTCCCTGAGATATTTATTAATGGCTTTCGCCATTATCTTATGAAATCCTTAAATTCTTAGTAATGAAATAAATTCATCAATAATACTCTTTCGGAATTTTCACTATGTGGTGATCCTAAGGCGATTCGAACGCCTGACCCACAGCTTAGAAGGCTGTTGCTCTATCCAGCTGAGCTATAGGACCAGTGTCAATAATATAGCATAAGACAAAACCTAATTCAATATAAAATAATTGTTAAATAGTTAATTTGGTGATATATTTTTAAAGTAATAAGACATAAATATTTTTATTACGTTATTCTTTGTTGGAGGATATTGCTGTGATAGATAGATATAATGTTAATGAAGTATCTGAATATTTTTCACTTGAAAGTAGATACAATAATTTTTTACTTGTTGAGCTTGCAGTTTTAAAAGCTTATACAAGGCTTGGTGTTGTCCCAGAAAAGGATTATTTAAAAATAAAAAATAATGTAAAAGTTGATGTAGATAGAATAAATTATCTTGAAACTTTAACTAAGCATGATGTAATTGCTTTTACAAGATCTTTAAGCGAACAATTGGGTGATGAAAAGCGTTGGATTCACTATAATTTAACTTCTACTGATGTTGTTGATACAGCTTTATCGTTATGTATTAAAAAAGCAAATGATTATATTTCAAGAAGTCTTAACGAATTAAAAAGTACTTTGATAAAGAAAGCTATTCAATATAAATTTACACCAATTATTGGAAGAACACATGGAATTCATGGTGAAGTCACATCATTTGGTCTTAAATGGGCTTTATATGTTGATGAATTAAATAGGGATATTGAGCGATTTAATAACGAACGTAAAAATGTAGAAGTTGCAAAAATAAGCGGGACTGTTGGAAATTTTTCAAATGTTCCTTATGAATTAGAAGAACTTGTTGCGGATGATTTAGGTCTTTATAGAGCAAATATTTCAACACAGGTTTTATCGCGTGATAGACTTGCAGGATATGTTGCATCTTTAACGCTTATTGCCTCTTTATTTGAAAAAATTGCTACGGAAATAAGATTATTATCACAAACTGAAATAAATGAAGTTAATGAATATTTTGATAAAAATCAAAAAGGTAGTAGTGCTATGCCACATAAAAGAAATCCAATTAGCAGTGAAAATATTTGTGGTTTGGCGCGAATTGTTGAATCTTCTTACATGATTGCTCTTGAAAATAATAATTTATGGCATGAAAGGGATATATCACATTCTTCAAATGAAAGAATATATTTACCTGATGACATTGATTTAATTGCTTATTTAAGTAAAAGATTAAACAACGTTATTTCAAATTTAATTGTTCATGAAGATAAAATGCTTCAAGACATTAATTCTACGTATGGCGTTATATATAGTGGTAGAGTAATGAACTACATTATTGATAACGCAAATATTTCTCGTGAAGAAATTTATGATTATATTCAAAAACTAGCTTTTAAAGCTATGGAAGAAAAAGTTAATTTAAAAGAATTATTATTAAATGATAAATTTATTTTATCTATGATAAATAAAGATGAAATAAATGAGTTATTTGATTATAAATATGTGTTTAAAAATGTTGATAAAATATATAAAAAGGTAGGAATTTAATATGAAATCTGTTTTAGTAATTGGTGCTCAATGGGGAGATGAAGGTAAAGGGAAAATTTCTAATTATTTTGCTAGTAAAGCTGATGTTGTAATTCGTTATCAAGGTGGAAATAATGCCGGGCATAGTGTTAAATTTAATGGAAACACTTATCACCTTCAAACAATTCCAAGTGGTGTATTTAATAAAAATACTCTAAATATTTTAGGAAATGGTATGGTTATTAATCCACTTGCTCTTTATAAAGAAATGAAGACATTAATCAGTGAAGGTTTTGATTGTAAGAATATAGTAATTTCATCAAGAGCCCATTTAGATTTAGAATATCATCTTGTTTTAGATGGATTAAAAGAAGCTCAATTAAAAGATAAAAAAATCGGAACTACTAAAAAAGGTATTGGACCATGCTACACAGATAAAGTTTCTCGTGTTGGTTTAAGAATGTGTGATTTTATTCGTGATGATTTTGATCTTAAATATAGTGCTCTTATAAAAGAAAAAAATGAAGAAATTAAAATGTATGGTGGAGAAACAATTGATGTTAATGAATCTATAAAAAAATATCACGAAGTTAAGGATTTAATTAAACCATTTGTTAAAGATACAGTTTCGATTATTTCTAAAATTAAAGATGAAGATAAAAAGATTGTTTTTGAAGGAGCTCAAGGAACAATGCTTGATATTGATTTTGGTACATATCCATATGTCACCTCATCTAATACAACAAGTGGCGGAGCAATTAGTGGTAGTGGAATTGGCTATGGTTATATTGATGCAATAGTTGGAATTGTTAAAGCATATACTACTAGAGTTGGTGAAGGTCCATTTGTTACTGAACAAAATAATGAATTAGGTGACTTAATTCGTGAAAAAGCTAATGAATATGGTGTTGTCACTCATCGTCCTAGAAGAATAGGTTGGCTTGATCTTGTACAACTTAATTTTTCTAAAAACGTTAATGGATTTAAATATATTTCCCTTATGCTTTTAGATATTTTAGGTAATCTTAAAGAAATTAAAGTATGCACAGATTATGAGCTTGATGGAAAAATTATAGATTATTATCCTGCTGATTTAGATGAATTAAAACGTGTAAAACCAGTTTATAAAACCTTTGCATCTTGGAAAGAAGATATTTCACAATGTAAAAAATTTGAAGATCTTCCAAAAGAGGCAAAAGAGTATATTTCTTTCATTGAAAATTATTTAAAAGTTAAGGTTGCTTTAGTAAGCGTTGGTCCATCTAGAGAACAAACAATAATTTGTGAAGAATTTTTTTAAAAAAATTGGTAAAAAAAGATATTAAAAAAATATTAAAAAATTTACAAAAAAAGCGTTGAAAAAAAGTTGGTATTTATTCGATAATGCCGATAAAATCCCCACTTTTGATTAAACGCTTTTTTTGTGCAAAAAAAATTAAAAAAAATTTTATTGCAATTATAAAATTTTAAGCATATATTTTAACGCGTATTTACGGTACCTTTATTAGGGCCAAAAATACCTTTTTAGGAGGTCTAGAAATGGACGATAATACTTACATTATTGATCTTAGACATGTATCTAAGAAATTTGACAGTGTAACTGTTGTTGATGATTTTAACTTTTACGTAAATAAAGGCGAATTTGTTACGCTTTTAGGACCAAGTGGCTGTGGTAAATCTACCACATTACGTATGATTGCTGGATTTGAATTTCCTACATCTGGTGAGGTTTTCTTAAAGGGTAGAGAAATTACGCGTATGGCACCTAATAAAAGACCTATTAATATGGTTTTCCAAAGATACGCTTTATTTCCACATTTAGATGTTTATGAAAATGTTGCTTTTGGCTTAAGACTTAAAAAGATTCCTATTAAACTTACTGATGAAAAAGGTAATCCTGTTTTGAAGATTAATAAGCAAAAAATTAAGAATCTTAAAGATGATTATCATGAAGTTAAACGTACTAAAGAAATGCCAGCTGATGAGAAAAAAGCAAAACTTGAAGAAATATTACATAATATAGAGGTTGCTAAAAAAACTCCGGAACAAGCTTATAAGTATCGTAAATTAACTAATAAAGAAATTGATGACAAGGTTGCAAAAGCCTTAAAAATTGTTGATCTTGACTCTCTTGAGGATAGAGATATATCAACTTTATCTGGTGGTCAACAACAAAGAGTTGCAATCGCACGTGCTATTGTTATGGAACCAGAAATTCTTTTACTTGATGAACCTCTTGGTGCACTTGATTTAAAAATGCGTAAAGATATGCAACTTGAATTAAAAGAAATGCATCAAAAATTAGGTATTACATTTATTTATGTCACCCATGATCAAGAAGAAGCTTTAACTATGAGTGATACAATTGTTGTTATGAAAGATGGTAAAATTCAACAAATTGGCACTCCAATGAAAATATATAATGAACCAAAAAATGCTTTCGTTGCTGACTTTATTGGTGAATCTAATATTTATAATGCAACCATGATTGGTAAAAAATTAGTTAGATTTTTAAATCATGATTTTAAATGTTTAGATGATTTTCCATTAAATGAAAAAGTTGATGTTGTTGTTAGACCTGAAGACGTAGTTATTACTAAAAATACCAGTGGTCAATTTACTGGTAAAATTGTTACTAAAGTTTTTAAAGGTGTTAACTATCAATACACTATGATGATTGGTAAAAATGAATTACTTGTTAAATCAATTGTTGATTATCCATTAAACGAAGAAGTTGGTCTTAAGATTTCTCCAGATGGAATTCACATTATGAAAAAAGACTTTGTCACTAATATTTACACTGATGCCTATATTAATGATAAAAACCAAGTAATGATTGATGAAAAACCATTTGATTGTGATGTTACCCAATTAATTCCAGGTAGTAAAATTGATGAAGATGGTTATTTAGTTGTAGATAAAACTAAAAAGAAATACGATCTTAAAAATGCCAATGTTGTAGCAGAAGTTGATATTGATAAAATTGAAATTGTTGATGATATCGATAGTGAAACCTCTCAATGCGTTGGAGATATTGTCGACTTAGTTTATATTGGAGATCATTATCGTCTTATTGTAAGAACAGATGATGAAGAGGATTTTGTTTTAAATACTCCTTATACATACAATATTCACGATAAAGTTGGTATCCATATCAATTCAAAAGACATTCGTTTACGTCTTAAAAAAGAGGTAAGTGAATATGAGATTTAGATTTCAACGAAAATATCTTTGCATTCCTTATGCATTGTTCTTGGTTCTATTTGTAATTTTACCAATCTTAATGATTGTATATTACGCATTTACTGATGCAGCTGGTAATTTTACATTTGAAGCACTTATATCTTTCTTTACATCAACAAGTAAACTTAATGTTTTAGTAAATTCATTAATGTTTTCAATATTAAATACTCTTATTTGTTTACTTATTGGTTATCCTCTTGCTTATTTATTAAGCAATAAAAAATATAACAAAAATGCTGTATTAGTTATGCTTTTTGTTACTCCTATGTGGATAAACTTTGTTTTAAGAACATGGGCTACAAGAGACGTCTTAAACTGGCTTGGAATTGGCGGAGGTAATTCACCATATGTCGCAACAATGATTGGTTTAGTTTATAACTACCTTCCATTCGTTGTCTTACCTTTATATACAACAATGTTAAAACTTGATAAATCTCAAATTGAAGCATCAATAAACCTTGGTTGTAATAAATTTCAAGTTTTTACCAAATCAATAATTCCTCAATCTATTCCAGGAATTGTTAGTGCCTCAATGATGGTTTTTATGCCAACTATGTCAAGTTACGTTATTAGTGATGTTTTAAGTGAAGGTAAAATTACCTTATTTGGTAACTCAATTTATTTATCTTTTGCTAATTCACAATGGTCACAAGGTAGTTTCATGGCAATGCTTATGCTTGTTATTATTGGAATTTCTATGTTACTTACTCGTAACTTTACTGAAAAAGATGAAGAAAGGGGAGCAAAATGGTAAAAAAGATTTTAGCCAAGACTTATATCTTTTTAGTCTTAATTTTAATGTATGTTCCTATTCTTGTTTTAATTGCCTATAGTTTTTCAAAATCAGAACAAATTGGCCAACCATTAGGAAGTTTTACTCTCGAATTATATGGTGATTTGTTTAAAAATAAGGAAATTATGGTGGCTTTAGGAAACACCATAATTCTTGCAATTATTAGTGCAGCAGTTTCTACTTTTTTAGGAACAATTGGTGCTATTGGTACTTTTTATTCTAATAGAAAAGTCCGTGCTGCGATTGAAAACGTAAATCAAATTCCGGTTGTAAATGCTGAAATTGTTATTGCGTTAAGTCTTTGTTTTATCTTTGTTATGATGGGACAATTTATATTTAAAGATCATATTTTTGGTTTTTGGACTTTATTAATTGGACACGTTGTTTTATGTGCACCATTTGTTTATTTAAATGTTAAACCTAAATTACAACAATTTGATTCTTCAATTTATGAAGCTGCCCTTGACCTTGGAGCTTCTCCATCAAGAGCTTTAAATAGAGTTATGATTCCTCAACTTATGCCAGGAATTATCAGCGGATTTATGTTATCAATTAGTTTATCTCTTGATGACTTTATAGTTACTGCCTTTACCCGTGGTCCTGGTTTATTAAGTGGCAATGAATCTATTCAAACTTTATCTACCTATATTCAAGGTGTTATTAAGAAAAAATCTATTCCTATTGAACTTAGATCATTAACTACTTTAATTTTTATTGCTGTTATTATTGTTGCAGTTTTAGTTACTTTCTATAACTCAAAGCAAAATAATAAGCTTAAGAAAAGAAAAGGGAGGACATATTAAGATGAAATATTCTAAAATTTTCGGTTTAATTTCTGCCTTTTTATTAGTATCAATGAGTGCTACAAGTTGTGGTACTAATTATTCTAGTGATGTTACTTATCTCCATGTTTATAATTGGCAAGATTATATTTATCAATATGATCCTGAAAGTGAAACATATCAAGATCCTGATATGATTGATCAATTCGAAGAATATATCAATCAACCAGAAAATATGAAGACTTATGGATTAACAAAAAAAGTAGAAGTTATTTATGATACATTTGATACTCCTGAAACAATGTATAATGAGTTAAAACTTAATAAAACAAGTTATGATTTAATGGCTCCAAGTGATTATATGATTCAAAAACTTGCCTTAAATCTTGATGGATTATCAAGTACAAGAATTCAAAAGATTGACTTTAGTCGTGTACCAAATTACTCAAAATACGCTTCTAAATTCCTTATTGATAACTTAAAAGATATCTTAATTGATGAAAATGATCCATCAAAAGGTACTTTAAATGATTATGCATTAGGTTATATGTGGGGAACTTTAGGAATGTTATATAATCCTGGTGCTAAAACTTTAGCAAATAAAGGATATACAGAAGAACAAGTTATTGAAGATTTTAGTCAACCAGATGCATGGAACATTTTATGGGAAAATGACGATTATGCACATATTGCTTCAATTAAAGATAGTATTCGTGATACTTATTCAATGGGTATTATGCGTGTTTATAATGATGAATTTAAATCATTAAAAGAACAATTTGAAGCTAATAAAATTGATAAAGCAACATACAAAAGCGAAATTAATAAGATATTCAATAGAAGTGATTCTGAGACAATTTCCAAAGTTCAAGCTGCTTTAATTGAATTAAAAAGCAAAATCTATGGTTTTGAAGTTGATACTGGTAAAACTGATATTGTTACTGGGAAAATTGGTATTAATTTAGCTTGGAGTGGTGATGCAGTTTACTCAATGGATCAAGCCGAAGAATATGATCAATATTTCTATTATGCGATACCTTCTTATGGAGCTAATATTTGGTTTGATGGTTGGTGTATTCCAGAAAGTTGTCAAGGCGAAAACTTAAGTGCTGCTTATGCTTTTATTGATTTTTTATCAATTCCTAGTAAAGCTGCTATGAATATGGATTATATTGGTTATACTCCATTTGTTGCGGGTGATGAAGTACTTGCCCAAGTTCATGATTGGTATGACGCTGAAGAAGGTGAAGAAACTGTTGATTATGATTTATCTTATTTCTTTAATGGAACATTAGAAAATGAAGATAGTGATCCAGTAATTCATTGTTCTCCTGAACAAACTAATAGACAACTACGTGCCCAATACCCAGAAGAAAGTGAAATAGATCATTTATGTGTTATGAAAGATTTTGGCGTAGCAAATGATTCGATTGTTACTATGTGGGAAAATGTTAAAGTTAATCCATTACCAACATGGGTTAAGGTAGTTGTTATATTCTCTCTTGTAGTTTTCTTAGGTTATCTCGCATCTTATAAATTAATTAAAAAAGCAAAAATTAATTATAGAAAGTCGTTACGTAATAAATAAAAGGATTAAATATATAAACATGCGAGAAGGTCAATCTTCTCGCATGTTTTTATTAAAGATATAAAAAACATTTCATTTAATCATAAGTTTGTGATATATTATTAAAGCAAGTTGCTTCCATAGCCAAGCTGGTAAGGCAGTTGACTGCAACTCAACGATCGGCGGTTCAAATCCGTCTGGAAGCTCCAAAATTAAAAAATATAGAAGTAGAGCAATCTACTTCTTTTTTCTTGAAAAATAGTTTTTTATTAGATACAATTAATACAGTTAATACAGATTATGATTTTAAACACAAGTGAACCTATATTTGAACAAATTTACAAAGAATATAAAAAACTTATTGAATTAGGTGTTTTTAATGATGGGGATAAACTTCCTAGCGTAAGAGAGTTAGCTTATGAGCTTGGTGTAAATCCTAATACAGTAAAACGTGCCTATGACCTTTTAATCAATGATAAGATTGTTAAATCTATAGAGAAAAAAGGTATTTTTGTATCTTATAAAGCTGATATTACTAAATTAAGTGAAGCTAAAGTATTAGTAAATGATATTAAAAAATTAGGTGTTGATAAAGATGAGTTAATTAAAATTATTGATGAAGTATATAAAGGAGGCGACAATGATTGATATTAAAAACGTATCTAAAAGTTTTGGAGACAAAGTTGTTTTAAAAGATGTTTGTTTAAAAATTGATGATGGAAAAGTTTTTGGTTTGGTTGGTGTAAATGGTGCTGGAAAATCAACATTATTAAGAATTATAGCTGGCGTTTATCAAAGTAATGCTGGTGAAGTTATTATTGAAAATCAAAATGTATATGATAATCCAAAAGTTAAAAAAGATGTTTTCTTCTTAAGCGACAATCCATATTATCCAAAAAATTGGAATGTAAGTGATTTTTTAAATTTTTATTCGACTTATTATAATGTGAATATTTCAACTTTTAATCGATTATTAAAGAAATTTGATCTTCCATTTAAAAAATCAATTAATAACTTTTCTAAAGGTATGAAAAGACAATTGTTTTTAGCTTTAGCAATTGCTATTTCACCAAAATATTTATTATTAGATGAAGCTTTTGATGGAATTGATCCATTAGCAAGACTTACATTTAAAAGAGAACTCATTGATGCAATAGAACAAAATAATATTACGGTAATTATTTCTTCTCATTCTTTAAGAGAATTAGAAGATATTTGTGATAATTATGGGATATTAGATAAAAATAAAATTCTTTATAGTGGAGATTTAGAAACCGATAAATCAAAATTAAATACTTATCAAGTTGCTTTTAAAGACGATAAAACAATTGATGATTTTAAAGAGTTTGATGTAATCCATTTTTCAAAATTAGGAAAAGTAATTAAAGTAGTTATAAAAGGTGATAAGGATGTAATTATGGAAAAAATTAAAGCCATGAATCCTTTGCTTTTAGAAATTATCCCACTTAATTTTGAAGATATGTTTGTTTATCAAGTTGAAAAGGAAGGTTACCTTAAAAATGAAAAATAATTTTAAATATTTAATTAAAGAATCAATTCCACTTGCTACCATAATTACTATTATAATGACTTTAATTCATGGGCTTTTTAGTCTTACAATGGATTGCAAATATAATAGTGATGCTCCTGTTCAATATTTAGTATATCCAACACCATTAAATGTTATTGTAATTATAGTTTTGCTCGTTATTATTGTAACAATTATGCCAATAATCACATTTGCAAGATTTAAAAGAAAAGACTTTGCTGATGTTTATTTTGCACTTCCTTTATCAAAAAAGGAAATCTTTTTAGGAAAAATTCTATGTGGATTTTTAGTAATTCTCTTTAGTTTTACAATTTCATATTTCATGGGGTTCTTTATTTTACTTGTAAGAGGTGCTGATTTTTATATGGCTTCCTATATCACGCTCTATTTCATTTTAATACTTTCAATTATTCCTCTTTATTTAATCTCAACTTTCTTTGTTTTAAAAGCCAATACTGTATTAGATTCTGTATTTTTTGTAGGATTATATTGTATTATTTCAAGCGTTATTATCTCAGCAATTCTCATTTTAATTTTCTCTAGTAGTTACGCCTATAAATTTGATGAATATTATTTTTATATTTCTCCATATTTTAGTTTTAGTAAGATATACGATTTCTTTGGAAGTTTATTATTAAAAGGAATGCCAAATTATAGCATTTCTTCTGATGCTTATAATGAATCTTTAAAAATGATGTTTTTAAGTTTAGGTATTCAATATATTATTGGTGTTTTAGCAACTGTTGGAATTATATTTACAATTATTCATTATAAAAACGAAGATATTGAAGAAAGAAGTACTTCTTGGTTTGGTTATAAAACACTAATTCCAATATTATTTGCTATTTGCTTAATTTCAGTATTTAGCATTTATGATATCGCAAGTACTGCTTTATCTTATGCAATATTTATTGTAGCTTACATAGTATTAACTATGGTTCTTGAATTTAGATCATTTAAAATACCAAAGAGTAGGTATATTACTCTTATTATAATTTTAGTAAGTGTTACGACTTTCTCCTTTATAAGAGATAATTACGATTTACCAAAATTATTATTTGAAAGTATACTTCGTTAATAAATGGTCGTTTTTATCAAAAATAGATATATCTTCATTAGAAATTAAGGCGTAAGTTTTAGGTAGATTGTTTCTTGGAATAGAGATACTCCCAGGATTTATAAAAGTTACGCCATTTTCTTCTTTAATATCATAAATATGTGTGTGACCATATAAAACAATGTCGCCTTGATGTAAGTTTTTAAGTTTATCTAAGTGATGACCATGTACTAATATAAAACGTTGTTTATCAATATTTAATGTTAGTTTTTTATGGAATTTAAATTTTAAAACCATTTCATCAACTTCTGCATCACAATTACCTTTAATAGCAATTATTTTGTCTTTATATTCATTTAAAAGAGCGACACATTTTTTTGGATTATAGTTTTTTGGTAAATCGTTTCTTGGGCCATGATATAAAAAGTCCCCTAAACAAATTATTTTATCGCACTTTAAATCAAGGAATTTTTTAATAATAAATTCGGCTTCTTCATAATCTCCATGGATATCACTAACTAATAAATATTTCATAAAATTACCTCTTAAATGATTATACAAAATTGTTATTTTTATTAAAGCAATTTTATGGAAATTGAAAATAAAATATGTAAAAATATAAACACGAATATGGAGGTTTATATGAGACGTAAAATTCGTGTTGTTCAATATGGTTGTGGAAAGATGAGCAAATATATATTGCGTTATCTTCATGAAAAAGGAGCAATGATTGTTGGTGCAATTGATGTTAATCCAAAAGTCGTTGGTCAAGATGTTGGTGAATTTGCTGGTTTAGGTATGAAACTTGGTGTTACTATTTCAAGTAATGCTGAAGAAGTATTAGATAATACCGCACCAGATGTTGCAATTATTACATTATTCTCTTTCATGAATGATATATATCCAATGGCAAAAGCTTGCCTTGAAAGAGGAATTAATGTTATTACAACATGTGAAGAAGCAATTTATCCATGGACAACAGCAAGTAAAGTTACAAATGAACTTGATGCTATTGCTAAAGAAAATGGTTGCACTATGACAGGTAGTGGTATGCAAGATATTTTCTGGATTAATATGGTTTCTAATGTTTTAGGTGGTGTTCACACAATTAAAAAGATTAAAGGAGCTTATTCTTATAATGTTGAAGACTATGGTTTAGCTTTAGCTAAAGCTCATGGTTGTGGTTTAACAGTTGAAGAATTCAATAAGACATTAGCTCATCCAACTGAAGTTGTTCCATCATATGCTTGGAATGCTAGTGAAGCAATTTGTGCTAAACTTGGTTTAACAATTAAATCAATTAAACAAGAAAATAAACCATATGTCATTGATAAAGATTTATATAGTGAAACTTTAGGTAAAACTATTGAAGCTGGAAAATGTATTGGTATGAGTGCTGTTGTCACTATCGAAACCAATGAAGGTATTGAAGTTGTTGAAGAAACAATTGGTAAAGTCTATGGTAAAGATGATGGCGATATGTGCGATTGGGAAATTACTGGTGAACCAAATACTTCATTTAAAGTATTTAAACCAGCAACTGTTGAACATACTTGTGCAACAGTTGTTAATAGAATCCCAAGCTTATTAGCTGCTAGACCAGGATATGTTACCGCTGATGAATTAGCTGAATTAATTCATCCAGTTTATCCTTTAAATATGTATTTAAATGATTGTGGTTGTTGCCATGATGATTTTGGATATGATGATTGCGATTGTGAAGAAGATAGCGAAGAAAGTTGCTGCTGCTCACATAAATAAGTAATTTTAATTATTTAAAACTCACTTAGTTTTTCACTAAGTGAGTTTTTTATTTGGCCATATTTGATTACTTTATGATGTTTTTATGAATTTTAATAATATCTTAATAATTATATTATTAAATAATATCGATTATATCGAATAAATTAAGTATTTACTTTGATTTTTAAAGCAAATATTTCTTATATACATTTATTAAATTTTTAATATAATTATCAAGGAAATTAAAGGCAGGGTTATTTATGAAAAAAAGTGATAAAATTGAGCAAAAGCGGCTTCCCTATATTGAGGCTTATAAAAAATATTTAGCTGAAAAAAATACACCATTTGATCTTCCAGGACATGAAGGAAATATTCATACTGAATTAAGTAAAATTTGTGGTCATAAGATATATACTACTGATTTAAATAGTCCTCGTGGAATGGATAATTTAATGAAACCTACTGGACCTATTAAAGAAGCTGAAGATTTATTTAGTAAGGCTTGTAATGCTGATTATTGTAAATTTTTAGTTAATGGTAGTACATCTGGTAATTTAATTATGTTGATGAGTGCATTACAAGCTAATGATAAAATTATTGTTCCTCGTAATGTTCATAAATCAGTTATAAATGGTTTAATTTTAAGTGGAGCAATTCCAGTTTTTATTATGCCAGAGATTGATACTTCAACTGAAATTGCTATGCAACCTAAATTTGAAGAATGGAAAAGAGTAATTGATAATAATCCTGATGCTAAAGCAATTTTTGTAATAAATCCAACTTATTTTGGATGTTGCTCAGATCTTAAACGTTTAGTTAAATATGCTCATAAAAAAGGAATGATGGTGCTTGCTGATGAAGCACACGGATGTCATTTTTACTTTTCTAAAAAAATGCCTATTTCAGCTATGGATGCTGGTTGTGATATGTCTACAACTTCCGTTCATAAAGGTGGAGGTAGTTTAACTCAAAGTAGTTGCTTATTTATAAAATCTAAATTAATAAGCGATTATAATGTAATGAAAGCTTATAACATGATTACAACTACCTCACCAAATACTCAACTCCTTGCATCTTTAGATTGTGCTAGAAAATGGTTAGTTTTTAATGGTGGTAAACATATTAGTAGCGCTATAAATTATGCCCGTTATTGTGTAGAAGAAATTAATAAAATACCAGGCTTTAAGGCTCATGGTAAAGATTATTTCTTAAATAAAGGTGCTTATGCCTTTGATGAATCTAAATTAATTGTAGAAGTAGATAAGCTTAAAATAAATGGTTTTGAAGTTTTTAGAATATTAAAAGATAGATACCATGTACAAGGTGAATTAAGTGAAACTTATACTTTATTATTCTTATTTGCAATTGGTATGAAAAAAGAAAATTGTGATATTTTAATAAACGCTTTAAAAAAGATTAGTGATGAATATTATGATAAAGACACTAAATACATTGATCATCATTACAATAATACTTTCCCTAAACTTGTTTTAAGACCAAGAGTTGCTTTTCATGCACCATTAAAGAAAGTTAAACTTGAAGATGCAGAAGGTGAAGTTTCAAAAGAAGCAGTTATGATTTATCCTCCAGGAATTCCTATTATTGTTCCAGGAGAAAAATTTAATAAGCATGTTATTGAAACTATTAAATACTTTAGAAGTACTGGAGCTGATATTATTAGCGAAAACGAAGATGCAGAATATGTAAACTGTGTTGATTGCGATCTTGATGAGATGCATAGACTTGATAAAACAATCGAATAATTTATTTTAAATAAGGTAATAAACATTTATTTCTCGTTTTTTACAAATTTAATTGATAAAAATGTCTAGTAAATGAAGGTATTTAAGTATATTGTATGAATTAAGGAAACTAATTATGGGTGAAAATAATCTTCTAACTCTTACTAAAAAACTTATTAGTATCCCAAGTACTTATTATCATGAAGATGAAATTATTTCATATTGTGCATCATATCTTGAAAAAAATGGGCTCAATGTTGAAGTAATGGAATATCAAGAAAATATAGCAATTGGATATACTGGTAAAAATATTATTTCCATTATTGATACTAAAAAGCCTGGTAGAACCATTTTACTTAATGGTCATTTAGATACTGTCCCTGTATGTGATGGCTGGAAGAAGAACCCTTTTATTCCTTTTGAAGATAATGGTCGTATTTATGGTCTTGGTGCAGTAGATATGAAAAGTGGTGCAGCTATTTTAATAGAACTTTTCATATACTTAAATAGACTCAAAGATAATTTGACTGGCAGAGTTATCCTTTCTCTTGTCAGCGATGAAGAAGGTCCTTTTGGGTTAGGGGCTAATGCATTAATTGAAGAACATAAATTACCACCTATCGATTTAGTGATCTCTTGCGAACCTAGTGCATCCTTTAGTAACCAAAATTTCCCTGTCCTTTGCCTAGGCGCAAGAGGTTGCTTTGTATATAATATAGATTTTCTTGGAAAAAGTGCGCATGCCTCTAAACCAGAAACCGGTATAAATGCTGCAATTGAAGCTGCTAAATTTGTTGTTGAAACTGAAAATGTTAAATTAAAAGAAGATAAAGTCTTAGGTAAAGGCTCATTTTGTGTCTTAAAGGTTATAAGCGATGGTGGAGCGTGTTCAGTTCCAAGTCTTGCGAGAGTTACAATACATAGACATATCGTAAGTTTTGAAGATGAAGAATATGTAATGAATGAAGCAAAAGACTTAATTAAAAAAGCAAATGTTAATGTTCCATATAAAATTTCTTTAAGAAAAGAACCTTCTTTAGGGGCGAGGTATTATAAGCCTTACTATGTTGATAAAGAAAATTCTTTTGTTAAAGAATTTATTAACGTTATTAAAGAAGTTAATAATAATGAAGTAAACCTTGATTATTTTAGTAGTATTGGTGATTTTAACTATTTTGCTACAAGATTATTTAATAAAGAGAAAGAACATCCAATTACTTTAATATTTGGACCAGATGGTGCTAATTTCCATTCGGCTAATGAGTATGTTAAAATTGATTCGATTTATAAAACTTATGATACGATATTAAAGTATTTATTGAAGATATTAGGAGAATAGATATGAATGTCTGGAAAGATTTTGATAGAGATAGAATAACACCTACTAGATTTGTAGCTTGTGTTGAAATACCTAAAGGTAGTAAATGTAAATATGAACTTGATAAAGAAACAGGTATGATAATTCTTGATAGAGTTTTATATACTTCTACTCACTATCCACACAACTATGGATTCATTCCTTGTACTTATGCAGGAGATAATGATCCACTAGACGTTTTAGTAATGTGCCAAGAACCACTCGATCCATTAACTCTTGTAAGATGCTATCCAATTGGAGTTGTAGAAATGATTGATCAAGGCAAGGAAGACGAAAAAATAATTGCTATATGTGAAGATGATCCTGATTTATTTCAATATCACGATATTAAAGATCTTCCAAGTCATACTTTAAATGAAATTTCGCATTTTTTTAAAGTTTATAAACAACTTGAAGGAAAAACAACAACTGTTACCAATATCTTAGGCAAAGAAGATGCTGAAAGGATAATTCAAGAATCAATTGATAGATTTAACAAAAAGTTTAAGAAATAATATTTATGGGTGCATTACTTAATTTTGCTTTAATCATAGTAGGTGGTTTTTTAGGTGTCTTGCTTAAAAAGAAAATTAAAGAAGATTTAACAGATTTATTAATTTCCACTATGTCTATTGCTTTAATATTTATTGCAATTGTTGGAATAATTCCAAGAATGATTGATATTAAAAATGTAGATAATACAATAACTATGAATGTTCATGGAACATTTTGTCTTTCAATTTCTTTATTTTTAGGAGCAATTATTGGTCATCTTTTAAAAATCAATGAAAACTTAGACCGATTTGGGACTTACATTCAAAATAGATTCAAACTAGCAAATTTTTCACAAGGATTTGTAAGTGCTACTTTATTCTTTTGTGTTGGGGCTATGGCAATTTTAGGATCTATTCAAGAAGGTATATATCATAAATATGATCTTTTAATATGTAAATCAATGATTGACTTTGTTACTGCTTTAGCTTTAGGGGCTTCTCTTGGGTATGGCGTAATATTTAGTAGTATACCAATTCTTTTATATGAAGGTGGGCTAACTTTATGTGCAAAAGCTTTAGAACAAAGTTTGAATACCACATTAGGTAATAATATATTAAATGGCATATGTATGGTAGGATATACAATTATTTTTGCTATTGCTTTATCAATGATGAATATTAAAAAGATTAAGACTGGAAACTTAATTCGAGCAATGCTTATTCCTATTATTTATTACCTTGTTTTAAATGCTTTAAAGATAAGTGATTTTTAATTACTTATATATGATATTTTAATCTTATAATAATACATATATTTAAATAGTTTTTGATACAATATTTATGAGGATAGATTATGAAAAAGAAATTATTATTAGTATTAACATCATTTTATTTACTTTCTTCTTTTGCTAGACCAAATAATGTTAGTAAACCTAACTTAGGAATATTTAAAGATTACACAAAAGAAGAAGTTATAGAATACTATAAAGATGTTAAAGAAAATGTATCTAAAGAGGATTTAATATTATCTTTAGAGCAAAGACTTAAAAAAGATAATAAGGAAGTATCTGCTGCAGATGCTCATTCTTGGAAATATTATGTTTTACTTGATAGGGATTATACTAAAGATCCATTAAGTGATGAAGAAATTTCTAAACAAGAATGGAAAATTGATAATGTAGTGTGTTCTCCTCTTTATGATGATAGTTTTACATTTATTAAAAAAGAGAATCCTGGCAGTAAAGTAAATAGAGAGCACGTATTCCCTAAATCTTATGGGTTCGCAAATAAAAGTGGAAAAGATTTTTTACCATATGCTGCAACTGATATGCATAATTTACATATGGGTGAAGCAAAAAACAACCAAGATGGACATAATAATTATCCATTTGGTAATGTTGCTGATAAAAATACATCAAAAGGTATTAAATCATCTATTAGTGGTAAGGTAACTGGTTATTTAGGAAAAAATAAAAATGGTATACCAGTATATGAACCTCTTGACAAAGATAAAGGTGATATCGCTCGTTCTATATTTTATATGGCAACTAGATATCATACTTATGATTCATCTTTAGATAATAACCCTGCTTTAAGACTTAGTGATACTCCTCTTGATTTATATAACGCTAAAAAATCAATTACTGCAAGTGAAACAAAGGATAATCCTGCTACATATGGTATGCTAACTGATCTTCTTTCTTGGAATGAACTTGATCCCGTAAGTAATGCAGAAATTCATCGCAATAACCTTGTTTATACAAATATTTCTAATAACCGTAATCCATTTATTGATTATCCTTCATGGGCAAGAATATGTTTTGATTTAAATAATAGTGAAGTTAATAAAAAAGATGATCCTAAGACAATTGATAATAATGTAGATAATCCTAAACCAGATCCAGATGAACCTAAAAAAGATGATAATAAAGAAGATGTTGCTTGGTATGAAGACTTATTAAATCCTAAGTATTATCCTTATTACGTAATAGGTCTTTTAATAATTATTTCATTTATAATTAGTTTAGTGTTTAAAAAGAAAAGAAAAAAGAGGAAATAAAGAATGCAAAAATCCTAATTTAGAAATAAATTAGGATTTTTATTTGCATTAAAAATTATAAAAATAAAAAGCGAGATAAACTCGCTTTTTATTAAATTTATTTTGAATAAATTTTAATTATTTCCAGCAGCTGCCCTAATTGCAGCTTGAGCTTGTGTGAACCACTTGTTTATATTAGATTTTGAGTTAGTCTTAAGTGTTTCCTTATGGCCATTTTCACCGGTATATTCAAATTCACCTTTTTCTAATAAAGCTAATTGATCATTATAAACTTTAGTAACTTCTTGAACCTTTTCAACTGTTGAAATAGTTGAAAGAGCAGCAAAGTAAACTTTTTCAAGAGCATCTCTAGCATCTACAAGAAAAGCAGCAACTTTTTCTTTGTGGACATTACCTAAGTTAGCAACAAAATTATTGACTTCTTCTTCAGTTGTAACTTCACCATTAACAATCTTTTCCTTGAATGCTTTGACTGTTTCATCTATGTCATCTTTCATACCATCATCAACGGCTGCTTTATAATCAGCACTAGCAGCAACATCTTCAACTAACTTATTGAGTAATTTAGCTTGAGCATTGACTTTAGCAACCCATGCATCAACAGCAGCAAAGTCTTCAGCAACAATCTTTGTATCTTTAACTTCGTTCTTATAAGCGGTAACGAGTAAAGCCTTGCTTTCTTCATCAGTAGTTAATGATTCGACACCTTCTAAGGTAGCAACATTAGCGCCTTGTGTAACACCATGTAAAGTATTCCAGTCAGTTAAATATGCTTCAAAAGCATCAGCATGAGCTTTCTTAACTTTTTCTCTAGCGGCAGCTAATTCGCCTCTAATACCATCAATTGTTTTTGTGGTTGGTTCCCATTTCTCAGCAGTAACAGTAACGTTATATGAATATTCAGTATCGGTACCTTTTAATGAGTTGTCTTTATCGCTAGTTAAGAAACTTGCATATACAGCATCAGCATCTGTGAATGTCTTAGCATAAGCTTTAAGTTCAGCTTTGACTTCTCCGGTAATGACACTTAATCTCCAAGTTGTGAATGGAACATTCCATTTAGCTAATTCTTGTTCGATATATTGTAAACCACCAAGTTTATTAACTGGATCTTCTTCAGTGCCTTCATTAACTAAAACGTATGAAAGCATGTTGGATACAGTAACTTTTGCAAAATCTTTACCATCACTTCCACGATCCATCTTAACCCAGTTATTAATTAAGTTCTTAACATAACCGTGAGCAGTACTAAACCAATCCTCATCAGTATCTGGATATGCTTTAAATTCTACATCGTAATCTTTAATGATTTGAGCTTGAAGTTTATCTAATACAGCATCATAAGCATCAGTAATTGCTTTATAAGCTTCATCGCCTAATGCTTTAACATCAATTGTTTCAGCAGCACTAACTTGTGCTCTATATTTATTAGCAACACCTAATGGTAATTCTTCTTCAGTGAATCCAAGTTTTGTTAAGGTTTCAACTAATGTATCATATGTATCTTCTTTTCCAGTATCAAATGCAGCATCTTTACCATTAACAGCAAGTAAAGCGTCATCAATCTTTGCAAATACTGCTTTTCTATCTTCTTCAAGTTTGTTGTATAAACCTGTTTGAGCAGGATTGGTTTCAACATTAGTACCTTTACCAACTAATTTACCAATAGCATTTAAAGTGGTGCATGCTTCAACAGCAGCTGTAGCTTTTTCAAGGAAAGCTTTTCTATCAGCATCACTCATATATTCTCTACCAGTTAAAGTATCTGGGGTAGCTTTAGCAGCATATAATTTTTCAAGACCGGCTTTTGCATCTTTTTTAGCGTCTGCAACTAATTTAGCATAAGCTTCATCTAAAGCTTCTTTAGCATTAGCTAAAGCGGTTTTACCAGCAGCTAATCTTGCTTGTGTTCCTTCAGCATTCTTGATAGCTGTTGAAACATTAGAAACTTCTTTTTTTAAACTTTCTAATAAAGTTACATCTTTATATGATGTATCATCATCTGTAACATCATTTTCTCTAGCAGCAATATCAGTATCAACTTTAGCAAAAGTTTCATCATAATATTGATTTAATAATCCAGCAAAGTAAGTATCAATTGTACCAAAATCAGCGGATGAAACAATAACAGAACCATTACTATTTTCGGTTTTTTCAAATGTACCAGTATATGTACTGCTCATAATCATTTCATCAGTAACTTCAACTTCTTTGTAGTTGATAGTTAATTGATTGATAACGCCACTTCGTGTTAAATCTGGATCAGTGAATGTTAATGTGTATTTATCACCAAGCTTACCATCGACTTTATCAACGGTAACGCCAGGAACTAAAATGACAACTGGGTAATATGCATCACCTTGGTCACCTTTGTCGCCTTTTGGACCTTGTGCGCCGGTATCACCTGTGTCGCCTTTTGGACCTTGTGCGCCGGTATCACCTTTGTCACCTTTTTCACCTTTGTCACCTTTTTCACCTTTGTCACCTTTGTCGCCTTTTGCACCAGCTGGACCAACAGGACCTTGTTCGCCTTGTGTACCGCAGCTAGTAACTGCACCTACTGAAAGAGCGAGCATACTAGTAAGGGCTAAGACTTTTAATAAACTTTTTTTCTTCATAATTCTTAAAATTCTCCTTATTATGGGTATTCCCCAATTTTACATAGTATAGCCCGAAACCTACCTTATTTCGCTAACCTTATATCTATAAAGCATCATACAAAGTTCGCAAAAATCGCTAAGTAGCGTTCTATATGCTTAAATTATAAGTAATTATCTATTAAAGTAAAGAATATTTTTTGGTCAAAAAATATCATTAAATAGCCTTATTTGAAATTAATTTTTGAACTTGAAAGTGCCTATATAAAATAAGGATGAAATTTTTTTTAAAAAAAGCAACGAATTTCATAGAAATATGTTTTATTTTAGTAAAAGCAAAATAAATATTACTTATTTGATTAGTGGATTTATAAAATAATTTAAAATTTCTATTGATGGAAGTAATAAATATGAAACTTATATTTTAGTTTTAATTAATTATCGAATTTATTCCATCCAGTCGATACTTTTTGTATGTTTATTTTAAGTTCAAGTGCCCTTAAAATGACTATTAAAGTATCTAATCTTGGACTTACTTTATTGGATTCAAATCTAGCTATTGCGCTTTGCTTAATACCTGTAATAGATGCTAAGTCTCTTTGAGAATAACCTTTCTCCATTCTTCTAAATTTTATTAATCTTATAATGTTTTTAATATCTCCATCTATACCAAAAAACATAAAATCGCTATTTTGAGTGAGGTTATTTTCCATATTTTCTCCTTTTTTGAATATTAAGATAATATTAATTTTTTAAAATAATTTAATTTCCGGAAAAATATCATTTTTTGCTTGAAAAAGCGATAACAAATATGTTATCAAAATTATTTTATCATATAAAAATCCTTATTAAATACATTTTTTTATAAAAAATCATACTATTTATTTATAAGGTAATTATTTGTAGATAGTTATAAAAAATATACCTTTTGTTTTATTTTAAGATGACTTACAAATGAAAATAGTTATACAAATTTGTTATTTTAAAGAAATTAAACAAGAAAAATTTATTAATGATTAATATAAAAATAAATTTATCTAATTTTTTTATTTAAATTTTGAAGTGTACCTAATCCTTGACGAAATAAGAAGATGGTGTTTTTTATAAAATACGATTGGAAATTTAAACTTGATTGCATCCTTAAGTATTAAGAAGGAAGGCTAGATTTTGTCTCGTCTGGTATAAATGCCATATTTTTTTATCATCTATATTATCATGGGCAAAGGCATTTATGATCCTAGAAAAGATTGATTAAAACATAATTAAGTAAATAAAAAAATGGACTAAAGAGCAAAGATTTAAATTTGTAGCAAAAGTTATTGCAGGTAATTTAATAAGAAAAGTTGCAATAAATGTTTCTCTTACATTATTAGAGTCTAGTTCTATCAATGGTAAAGAAGTATTAAGAAAAATAAATTAACTTCAACCGAGTAAAAAGAGGTCAAGCTGCTTAGAGAAATGAATAAATATTTAGAAGCGGAGAATCTTAATTTAAAAAATGGAGACTTGGAATTAGAAAAGACAATAAGATTAAACAAGACATAAAAGCAAGAATTATTAAAGCCATCAAAGAATAATCCAAATTGAGTCTACTAACCATTCTTTTATCAATATCAGGTCTATATAAATCAACTTATTATTTTAAATTACAATAATTTAATAAAGATGATGAAGATAAAGAATTAAAGAAGCATATTAAAAATATGTTTTATAAAAATAAAGAAAGATATGGAGTTCGTAGAATATATGTCTCCTTAAGAAATGAAGGCATACTCATAAATCATAAAAAACACAGAAACTAATGGATGAAATGTCTTTTCTCTTAGAAAAAAGTCAAATATATCATTCATATTAAGATGAAGTTAGACATATTGCAAGAAATATCATCAATAGAAAGTTTATAAGCGAAAGCACTAATAAAAAATGGATAACCGATGTATCACAGATTAACCAATTATTTGATAAAGTATATTTATCGCCGCCTCTTGGAATGGTTATACCAAATTTAGAACAAATAAATAGAATGTTAGAAATGGCATTTAAAAAAATATTTAAATCTAAAAGATCTTGTTGTGCAAAGTGATTTGGGTAGGAAATATAAACATCCAACATATCAATTTAAACTAAAAGAAAAAGGTATTATTAAATCAACGTATATATAAGAAAATTGCATTGACAATTATATTGTGGAATCATCCTTCAGAACTATAAAGAATGAAATATTTTGTGTTTATGAATATAAACTCAAGACTTTGTAGATCTTTATAATACCATAGGAAGATATATCAATTATTACAACAGCGAAAGGATTGAAAGTTAAACAAAATGGATGTCTCCCTTTTAAAATTACGGAAACACCTATGGCTTTACATAATTTACCATATAATTTGATTGACTTATTAATGATTAAAGGTACATTTCAATTTTAGTGATTTTTATTTTATTATTTGGTTTATTTTTCCATTCAAAATTTATAGAAAAAGTACATTTTATAACAAAAGAATTATTTAGAATTAACAAACAGAATAAAATTTTATATAATAAGTATAACATTTTTGCATAAGTTGATAAAATGTTTAATTTAATTTAGGGAGGGGAATTATAATGAAAAAAATTAAATTAGCTGTTTTAAGCCTATTAGCTGTTAGCGCAATCGGTTTAGCAAGTTGTAGTGGCGAACAAGGTCCAAGAGGTCTTGAAGGTCCAAAAGGTGAAAAAGGCGATAAAGGTGATCAAGGTCTAAAAGGCGAAACTGGTAATGAAGGTCCAGCAGGTCCAGTCGGTCCAAAGGGTGATCAAGGTCCAAAAGGTGAAAAAGGCGATAAAGGTGACAGAGGCGAAACCGGTGCTACTGGTGAAAAAGGTGAAAAAGGTGATACCGGTGCTACTGGCGAAAAAGGTGAAAAAGGCGATAAAGGTGACAAAGGTGAAACCGGTGCTAGTGGCAAAACTGCTTGGAGCAATACCATCTTACCAAGTGAAGGTGGTTATGTAGTTCCTAGTGTTGGTAGTGCTGTTGTTGGTAGTGAAATCACTTTCACCATAAAAGCAAATGCTGGTTATACTTTTAATTCGCTTGTTTTAAACGATAAAACTTATAGTAGAGCAGAATGTGATGTTGTTAGTGATACTACATACACATATACAACTACTATGAAAGAAAATGGTTATGTTGTTCAAGCTAACTTCAGTAATGGAACACAAGAAGATGATCCTATTATTATTACTTCAGCTAGCGATTTGAAATTAGCATTAAGTGGTGATACTGCAAACAAATATTATAAGTTGGACAGCAGCATTAAGACTATTGATTGCACTGTAGAAGAATTATTTTATCTTGAATTTAGTGGTAATTTAGATGGCAATGGTGTTACATTAACAAATTTAAAGAAATCGCTTTTCTATAATTTAGGTTCTGGTAAAGATGATAGCGTTACTATTAAAAACTTAAATGTTGAAACAAATGCAAGAAGTTCATTAGTTTTTACTGCTTATGCTAAAGAAATTACCTTCGAAAATGTTAAACTTAGCGGTGTAATTGAAGGAATGTATAATGTTGGTGGATTTGTAAACTATGGACCTCGTAATATGGATAAAGAAGGTTTCGATTATACTTTAAATTTCAAAAATTGTAGTTCTGATGCTGTTATTATAAGCAAAGGCAAAGCTGCTGCATTTGGTGTTTTAGTTGGACATCCTTATCCAGGAGATAATCACAAACTTACACTTAATATTGATAGTGCAACGTATGATGGAATTAAAGGAGCAAAAGGTTATTTGCCTGAGTCAGTGACAAAAAATAATGCATTATTATACTCGGCATGGGCATACATAGGTAATAATTTATTTGATGTTTATAAGGATGGAACAAAATTAACTGATGTAGAAAAGAAAGAAACATTAGCTTCTGATAATGTTACATTAATTTCTAAATTAAACCCAACTAAAAAAGATGATAATAAATATTATGTAGATAAAGCTGAAGGCGCTGTAAGTTATAAAGTTTGGTTCCAAATGTATAAATCTTCAGTTGATGCAGATGGTAAAGATGCTGATAAGAATATCACAAATTCATATCCATACATTAGTGATACCGCATTTGCTGAAGGAGAAACAAGTGTTGAACTTTTCTCAGAGATTAGTCAATTTAAATTAGAAAAAGGCGAATTGTTATTATATGAATATGATGAAACTAGCAAATTAGTAACATTAAAAACATCACTTAATGAAAATTTAAAATATTTTGGATCAATAAATATAGCTGTTAGTCAATATGATGCAAACGGCTTTTGTGTTTCAAATGGTGAATATACAATTGTTAATGTAGCTAAAGAAAATGCATTAGCATATGATGCTGCATGGGTTGTTGATAATAAGTAATTTTTGAAAAATATAATAAAGAGCTCAAATTAAATTGAGCTCTTTTTTTGATTTTTAAATATTTTTTATATTAAACTTACGAAGATTATAAAATTTATGATAATATAATTACAAATTGATATTTTTAAAAGAAATCATCATTAAATTTTTGGAGGAAACTTATGTACGACTTAAATGAGTACGTTTTTCATAAAATTTATGGGGTTCTTTTTGTTGAGGGCTTTGAGACAATCGAATTAAATAATGAAAAAATTAAATATTATGTTTTATCTATGCCTTTTTCACAAAACGAAACTACAAGAGTAAAATTACCTATTGATAATTGTGAGATGATTTCAAACTTTCCAAATAAAGATGAATTAAATTCCTTAACAGATAAATTACAAAATATTAAATCTATATGGATTCCTGAATCAAAGAAAAGAATAAAAGTATATGAAAATATATTTTATAATGCTGATATACCTACTATTTTTAGTTACTTAAAAGCACTTTATGAACATAAAGATGTCATTAAACTTACAATTAAAGATCAAAATTTTATGCGTAGAGCTGAGCAAATAATATTTAGCTTAATTTCGGTTGGACTCAACATTAATTATAAAGATGTAAAAGCTTATTTATTAGGAGAAACTATATAATTTTTATACTAACAACAATAAATAGATTTATAATAATTAAGGTTATTAGGAGGTTTTATGAAATATTGTATTTATTGTGGAAATAAGTTAGATGATGACGCTATATATTGCACAAAATGTGGTAAAAAACAAAACACTAATACTAATGATAAGCAAAAAAATGATAGTGTTGGTTTAATTCTTGGAATTCTTTCAATTTTATTTTCATATGTGCCACTTGTTTCTTTAATACTTGGAATAATTGCTATTGTTAAAGGTTCAAAAAATAATTCAATCATCGATCCTATTCTAGGGTGTATAGGTGTGACTTTGTCTGTCTTAACTACACTTTTTTATGTATTTTTATTAATTTTATATATTTTCTTTCCAAGTTTTTTTACACAATTTTTTATACAATTGCTTACTATTTAAGATTTATCTTTTTCTGGATGTGATATATCTTTTTCACTTAAATTGTACAAAAACATTATTAGTTATCTTTTGTAACATTTATAAATTCACAAGGGATAACTTTTTTTATATCCTTAACAGAAATTTTAATTATTTCGTTTACTTTTCCTGCGCTAAAATATATTTCTTTATGATTAGTAACTGAGTCATCAAAGATAGTAGTGAAATGTTTTTTCATACCAATTGGAGAACATCCTCCATGCATATAACCTGTTACTTTAAGTAAATCTTTTAAAGGTATCATTTCAATATTTTTTTCATTTACGGCTTTTGCAGCTTTTTTAAGATCTAATGTTTTAGAAGCTGGAATTACAAAAACGTAATGGTTGTTTGATTTCCCTATTGTTACTAATGTTTTAAAATCAATATCAGGATCAATATTTAAAGTTTTACATACTTCATTTGCCGAAACAAAAGGCATTGAAGTGCAATCAATTACTTCGTATTTAATTTTTTCTTTATCTAATATTCTCATAACATTTGTTTTGTTTTCCATAAAGATACTCCTTATATAAATAGTAATACTTTTATTAATATAATTAGCTATTAAAAAAGCCTTCTAAACAAAGAAGGCTTTTAATTAGTTTTCCTTAGTTGATTTATTGAGGGTTCGATATGCTCTTGCACTCATTCTAACTTTATAAGGTACGCCATTAATCTCGACTTTATATGTATGTAAATTTACATTCCATCTTCTACGAGATGTTCTTAAACTGTGTGATCTAGTATTTCCAGATAATGGACCTTTTCCTGTAATAGGACATACTCTTGACATTTCGTTAACCTCCTTTAAATCAGCGTTTTAAATAGTATCATTAATAGCAACTATTTTCAAGTATTATTGCTAATAATATCTATTATTTTCATAAATTATAATGTTTTCGTAAAAAATAACAAGGTAATAATTTCTAAACTAGCTTTTCTGATTTATAAAATAGTGCATTTTATATTAAAAAATCATTACATTTATAACTTTTTTATTAATAAAAAATTAGTGAAAAAATACAAATTTAAAATTTGATTTTTTCTTTTTAATAACGGCTGCATATGGTATAATTTTTTTGTATTTATAGGGTTAAATTTAATGGAATTATTTGATATATTACCATCTAATTATTTTTCAATATTTTCAGGTAAAAATAGAACAATTTATGCAGAAAGTTTAATTGTTCTTTTTGAATTGTTACAAAATGATGAAGCTTTAATTAATAAGCAAGATTATTTAAAGGCTTTAAAAGATAAACGTGCTAATTTTATTGATAAATTAGATTATACTGCCGAAGATTTAAGTTTTTTAGAACAAGGAGAGGATATTCTTGTTAATCAAAACGTTGCTAGTAAAGCAGCTTTTATAATAAGAAGACTAGAAGAAACTGGTTGGATTAATGTTGCTATTGATCCAGAAACTTTTGAAGAAACAATAATTTTGCCACAATATTCAATATCTTTATTAAGAGCTTTTAATGATATTATTACTGATGAAAGTGCTCCATATTTATCTCTTGTTCACTCTACATATAGCGAACTTAAAGTAGAAGATGAAGAACCAGATGAATTAATGTTTGCAACTTTAACAAGATGTTATGAAAATACTAAAAAACTTAAAGTAGAATTAATAACTCTTATACATTCGATTCGTATTTTCCAAACTCGTCTTGGAAAAACGTTTGATACTAATACTGTCTTACATTCATATTTTGATGTTTATAAATCCAAAATTATTGATAGATATTATCATCCTCTTAAAACTTTTGATAGTGTAGCTAAATTTAAACGACCTATCATTAAAGTTTTAGAGAAATGGGTTTCTAATAAAGAAATAAGAGAAAAGATTGTTGCCCAAGCAGCTTTAATTGCTCCAAACAATAATAAAAAAGAAATCGAACGTGATGTTATTGAAAAGATCAATTATATTACTGATACTTATGAAACAATTAATGATTTAATTGCTTCTATTGATAAAGAAAATAGTGCTTACACAAAAAGTAGTGCCAGTAAGATTTTATATCTTAATAATAGTGATAGAACTATTAAAGGACATCTTGAAAATATTTTTAAAAGCTATGCTAAAAATACCTCGAATAATCGAAATTTAGCAAAAATTTTATCAATGATGCAAGATTGTTCAGGATTCAATGAACAAGGTTATATTGATAGCGAATCTATTTCTTTACCAATGTTAAGAAAAATTAAATTTGATGGTACTCCTCTTGAAATTGTAAATTTTGATGATGCAAGTCAATTCATCATGGATAATTTTTTAGAAGAAACTAAAGATATTTATACTGATGAGAGAATTTATGAATTCATGGAAAAAGCTTTTGGGGGAGATGATGTTTTAAAATCAAAAGACATTTTGCTTCCAAATTTCGATGCTTTTATTTGTTTAATACTTGCAACTATTAAAAAAGATGATGAGAGTTGTTTTTATACAGTAGAAATAGTTGATGATGAGAAGATAAAAAATGGAGATTATATTATTCCAAATTTGATATTTAGAAGAAAGGCTTGATAAATAGTATGTTTGAAGAAGAATTTATTAAAATACCTGTTAGTGATCAACGTGAATTTTCTCACGTTGTAAATACCTTACTTTTAAAAGGTTTTATTGTCCGTGATGTTTTTGATGCTAGAGAAAAAATGATGCGTACTAATCCTACCTATAGATTTATTGAAAGATATTTTTCTTTAATAGAAGATTATCTTAAATTTAGTGGTTGGCATATCGAAAAAGATGTTGTTAGTGGCGTTATTTGTTTAACAAATGATTATGAAGATAATCGTTTAAGACTTGATAGAGAAACGTCTCTTCTTTTATTTACTTTGCGTTTAATTTTTGAAGATGAGAAAAAAGAAGGGGCACAAACAAACGATTCAGTTTATATTACAACTCCTGGGTTAATTAAAATTATGTTTGAACATGGTATTACAATGCCTGGAAGAAAATTAAGTGGTAGACAACTTGCTAAATCTCTTAGATTTTTAGCAAATCATAATATTATTTCAAAAGTTAGTGGTAGTTATGATGAAGGCAATGTAAGTTTTTATATACTTCCATCAATAATATATGCTCTTGATAATAACAAGATTGTCGCTATGAGCGAAGCTATTGATAAAATCAATAATGAAGCAAATAATGTCAACCTTTTGAATGATAATTTAAATAGCGATGGAGGTAAATTATGAAAACAATAACCAAAATAAGAATTATTAATTGGCATTATTTTTGGAATGAAACTATTGATATTAAACCTATTGTTTTCTTAACTGGTGTTAATGGTAGTGGTAAATCAACTTTAATTGATGCTATGGAAGTTGTTTTATTAGGTGATACAAGTGGTCGTAGTTTTAATAAAGCTGCTTTTGAAAAATCCAGTCGTACTTTAAGAGGATATCTTAGAGGTGAAATTGGCGATGATGTTGATAATAATGGCTTTAAATATTTAAGAAATGGAAGATTTACTTCCTATATTGTTTTAGAAATATATGATGATGTTAATAAAGAATATTTTTTAATGGGTATTGTTTTTGATTCCTTTGAAGATGGAAGTGAAGAACATCATTTTTTCTCAGCGAATGGTAAGATGCCTGAAAATGGTTTTGTTAAAGACAAAGTTCCATTAGATTATAAAGAGTTAAATAAATTCTTAAGTGAAAATTATAAGGATGGATATCAATTCTTTGATAGTAATAGACAATATCAAGATTTTTTAAAGCGTAAATTTGGTGGTTTAAAAGATAAATATTTTAGTCTTTTAAAGAAATCTACATCCTTTACACCAATTACGGATATTACCTCTTTTATTACTCAATATGTTTGCGATCCTCAACAAAATATAGAGCTTTCTCATCTTCAAGAAAATATTCTTAATTATAAACGTTTAGAAAATGAAGCTGAAAATATTAAAAAGAGAGTTGAAAGATTAGAGGAAATCAAAAATTTATTCGATATTTATAAAGCTCATAAAGAAAATTTTCAAGTTGCAAAATATATTATTGAAAAATGTGAACTTGAATCAAGTAAACAAAAACTTGGTGCATATAAAGACGAAGTATTTAAATGCAGTAAGAGAATTCATGAAATTGAACTGGGTATTGCTGATTTTAATGGCAATTTAGCTGAACTTGAAAAAAGACGTTTAAGAATAATTCAAGATAAAGCCGATAATGATACTATTCGTTTAACTAACGAATTAATGGAAGAAAAAAGAAATGCCCAGAATAAGATTGATCAAATTTTAAAAGATGAAAATCTTGTTAAGGAAAATCTTCTTAAATATTGCAATGAATATCTTTCAGCAACTTCATCTTTAATGGATGAACTTAAAACTATTAATAAAGATTTACTTGATGATGATAGAGCAAAAGAATTAATTGAATTAGAGCATGACGCAAAAGTTGTTAATGATCTTTGTTTAATGTTTAAAGATCATGAATTAAAAGATGTTGCAAACTTAACTAAAGATAAATTAGAAAACTTTAGACAAGTTTTAGCAAATTTTAAGAGTAAGGTTTCATCTTTATCAGTTTCTTTATCTCGTACAATTTTTAATATTGAAAAGAAAATTGCTTCCTTAAAAGTTGATGAAATTAATATTAAAAAAGGTTCAAAATCTTACGATAAACGTTTAATTGATATTAAGCATCGTTTAGAAGATGCTCTTTATGATAAATTTAATAAACATATTGATGTTGATATTTATGCTGATTTAATAGATATAAAAGATTTAAGTTGGTCTAACGCTATTGAAGGATATTTATATGGTCAAAAATTTAATCTTTTTGTTGATCCAAAATATTTTATAGATGCTTATAAAATTCTTAAAAATTTACTTTTAGAATATAAATATTATGGAACTAGCCTTGTTGATCAAGAAAGAATTATTGAAAGACACTATGAAGCACAAAATGGTAGTTTAGCTGATGAAATTATTACAGATCATGAAGGTGCTAGAGCCTATACCAACTATTTAATTGGTAGACTTTATAAGGCAAATTCAATTGAAGAAGCAAGAAATTCGACAAATGGTATTACCAAAAACTGTGATTTATACCGTAGTTTTTCTTTACAACAAATTAATCCAAGATTATATCAAGAATCATTTATTGGCAGTACTTTAGATCAACGTTTCTTATTAGAAAAAGGAAAAGAAGTTGAAGCTAATGTTCGTAACCTCGATGTTTATAAAAGATTAAGTGCTTTAATTAATAAAGCAAATGAACTTGAAGTTATTAATAGTAACGAAATTGCAAATGATTTTGTTTTAATTGAAAGAACCACCCAAATTAATGGTTTAAAGAACACAATAAATTATGTTGATGAGCAATTAAAAGAACATGATACAACTTTAATTTTAAGCTTAGATAAACGTTTAAATGATGTTGAACAAGATATTAAAGATTTAAATAACAATAAAGAACAATCTTTAATTGAAAAAGGTAATCTTGAAAAAGAAATTGAAAACCTTAAGAATGAAAAGATTGTTCAAGAAGAAGCTAAAATTAAAGCTAAAGAAGATAATTTAAAAACTCAATATGATCCATTCCTTGTTGATGAAAAAGCTATTCCTTTATATAACGAAGAATTAGATAAAGGCAAAACTAATTTACAAATTTATCAAGATTACAACGTAAATCTTTCACGTTTACAATATCTTGTTAATAATATTTTTAATCAAGTTAGAACTTTAAGAAGAGATTATGTAAATGATTATCATCTATCATATGATGTTACAATTGATGATAATTCTAAATTTGAAGACGAACTTAAAGAATTTAGAGATGTTGAACTTCCTCAATATCAAGAAAAGATTGAAGATAGCTATAATAAAGCTATTCAACAATTTAAAGATGATTTCATCTTTAAATTAAGAGCGGCTATTGAAGATGTTGAAGATCAAATTGAAAACTTAAATGAAGCTTTAAAACAATCCCAATTTGGTAGAGATTCATATAGATTCACAGTAAAACCAAGCCAAGTTTATCGTAGGTATTACGATATGCTTAAAGATGATTTAATTTTAGAAGGCGATCATGATGAGACTGAATTTATTAATAAATATAAAGATGTCATGGAAGATCTTTTTAAACAAATTGTTGATATAAATAATAAAGGAGATAAGACTAGTGAATTAATGACTAATATTGAAAAATTCACTGATTATCGTAGTTATCTTGATTTTGATTTAATTGTTACAAATATCGATACAAATGAAGAGCAAAGACTTTCTAAAATGCTTAAGAAAAAGAGTGGTGGCGAAACACAAACTCCATTCTATATTAGTGTCTTATCTTCATTTGCTCAATTATACCATGTCCATGATGATGGCGAGTTAAGTAATACAATTCGTATTATTATTTTTGATGAAGCTTTCTCAAAGATGGATCGAAGCAGAATTAAAGAAGCTGTTCGTTTATTAAGAAAATTTAATTTACAGGTTATTTTAAGTGCTCCAAGTGATAAAGTTGCTGATATTAGTGAACTTGTTGATGAAACACTTGTTACACTTCATGATAAAAATAGTAGTTGCGTAAGACTCTATGAAAAAAGGCAAAAATAATTAATCATTAAAGGAGGATTATTATGGCTAAAAAAGTTGTAGCAATGATTCTTGCTGGTGGTAAGGGAACAAGGCTTCATGCCCTTACTAAAAAAATTGCTAAACCTGCAGTTTATTTCGGTGGGAAATATCGTATTATTGACTTTAGTTTATCAAATGTAGCAAATACTGGTATTTCAATATGTGGTGTTTTAACTCAATATGAATCAGTTGTTTTAAATAACTATATTGGGGATGGCGAAAAGTGGGGATTTAATGGTGTTAAATCTTTATGTGTTGCACTTCCTCCAAGACAAACTGAGGAAGGTTTAAACTGGTATAGTGGAACAGCTGATGCCATTTATCAAAATCTTGACTTTTTAGATAGTCAAGATCCTGATTATGTTCTTATATTATCGGGAGACCATATTTATAAAACAACTTATAATGAAATGATTGAATTACATGAAAAAAATAATGCTGCATGTACTATCTCAGTTATTGAAGTTGATTGGAAAGAGGCCTCAAGATTTGGTATTTTAGAAGTTGATGATAATGATAAGATTACAAAATTTGTTGAAAAACCAAAAGAACCTAAATCAAATTTAGCTTCGATGGGTGTTTATGTTTTTAATTATAATGAACTTAGAAAGGCTCTTATAGAAGATCATAAAAACCAAAAAAGTGAACATGACTTTGGTAAAAATATCATCCCTACATTTTTAGCGCAAAATAAACCAATGTATGCTTATAGATTTAAGGGATATTGGAGAGACGTTGGAACTTTACAAAGTCTTCACTTAGCAAATATGGAGCTTCTTCCATCAAAAAGAAATAATGAAACTATTGATTTTGATGAATATCCAACAATTTTTAGTGAAGATACTCACTCCATTCCTCAATTTATTGCAAAAGATGGAAGTGTTAAAGATTGTCTTGTTAATCAAGGCGCAGTTATTCATGGTGACGTTTATCAATGCATTATTTCTAATGAAGTCGTTGTTGAAAAAGGGGCTGTTGTTAAAAATAGTGTTTTAATGCCAGGTGTTACTATTAAAAAAGATGCTTATGTTAGTAACGCAATTATCTCACCAGGAGCAACTATTAAAGAAAAAGATGTTATAAATAAAGATAATGATGAAGTTGTTTTAATTGATTACGAGAGGAGTTTACAATAATATGAATAATGTCGTAGCTCTTATTAATTTACATGGAAATGCTAATTTAGGTTTATTAACTAAACAACGTCCTATAGCCTCAACCACCCTTTTAGGTCGTTATGCTTTTATTGATTTTGCTTTATCTAATTTAACAAATAGTGGTATTGATGAAATTGGAATTTTAATTCAAGATCATAGTAGATCAATTATTAAACATTTAGGTGGTAAAAATACTTATTTAAAAAATCCAAAAACTGGATTCCAAAATTTATTCTTAAATGAAAGAGGTTTACTTAATCCTCAACTTAATACCGATATCCATAATATTAAAGAAAATGATTGGTTTTTATATGATACAAATGTTAAATATGTTCTTATTTGTCCAGTTAATTATTTAGGATATATCGATTATAACGAAGTTATTGAAGAACATATTAAATCAAATCGTCAAATGAGTTGTATCGTTGCTAATGTTAATAACGCTGATGATCAATCTCTTTATCGAGCAATTAAGTGCACGGTTGATCCAATTGGTGATGTACAAAAATTTGAAACAAATGATGGAAGAAATAAAAAAGCAACAATTTGTCTTGAAACATATATTTTTAATGCTGATTATTTAAAAGAAATGTTAAGAAAAGCTGATGATATTTCAGAATTATTTACAATTAATGAACTTGTTAAATATTTATCAACTTATATTGAAAAAGTTAATGCTATTGAATTTAAAGGGGTATTTAGAAGAATAGCTTCGTTAAGTGATTATTTTAATATTTCAATGGCTTGCATTGATAATCAAGATAAAATTGAAGATATTTTATTTCCTAAAGATTGGCCAGTTTACACATTAACTCACGATACAAGACCAGTTTTATATGGTGAAAAGTGCGATGTAAAAGAGTCTTTAATTGCTAATGGTTGTACAATAAATGGAACGGTTAAACATTCTGTTCTTTCACGTGACGTGGTAATTGAAGAAGGAGCAATTGTAGAAAATTCTGTTTTGTTTACAAATACTGTTGTTAAAAAAGGTGTTCATTTAAAAAATTGCGTTGTTGATAAACATTGTGTTTTTGAAAATAAAAAGGAAGTCAGTGGAACTAAAGATGAGCCATTATATATTCCTCAAGGAGCAAGAATTTAGTTTATGAATATCGTAATGGTAGCAAGTGAGGCTAATCCTATTTATAAAACTGGTGGATTAGCTGATGTTATATATGCTTTAAGTAAACAATTTGCTAAACTTGGACACAATGTCTCAATTATTGTTCCTTATTATAAAAAAAATGGGCATCAAGAAAAAATTAAAGCTGAACCAATTTATAGTTTAAAAGTAAAGATGAATTGGCGTCATTTTGATTTTGAAGTTTATAATCAAGAAATTGATGGCATTGAATATTTTTATATTGAAAATGATCAATATTTTTCTAGAGGCAATTACTATGGTTATTATGATGATGGTGAGCGATTTGCCTTCTTTAGTAATGCCACTATTGAACTTTTAAAGGTTTTACCTTTTAAGGTTGATATTGTTCATGTTCATGATTGGCAACCAGGAATGATTCCTTGTTTATTAAAGAAAAAATATAAAGAAGATAAGGTATTAAATACTATTAAAACAGTTTTAACTATTCATAATCCTTTATTTAAAGGGTATGTTGGAAGTAGTGCTCTTTTTGATTTATATGGCTTACCTTATTCTTTATATGAAGATGGCAGTGTGCAATTTGATAATCAAGTTTCGACTTTAAAAGCAGCTATTTATTACAGTGATAAGATTTCTACCGTTTCCCCAACTCATGCTTTTGAGCTTACAACTCCTGAGGGTAGCAAAGGTTTATGGTATGAATTGATTTTAAGAAAAGATGACTTTGTTGGTATATTAAATGGTATGGATTATGGTGAATTTAATCCATCAAACGATACGCTAATTTATAAAGAATATGATATAGAAGATGCTTTTACTGGCAAACACGCAAATAAAGTGAGCTTTTTAAAAGAGCATAATCTTGATCCAAAAATGCCTCTTTTTGCAGTTGTATCCCGTCTTAGTGAACAAAAAGGTTTAGATTTAATGTTTCAAATGGCAGAATTTGTTACCAATAATGGAGGGATTTTTGCGGTTTTAGGAAGTGGAGAAAAATACGCCGAAGATTATTTTAATAACCTAATTAAACGAAATCCAAATCATACTTTTGTCTATATTGGTTATAATGATGAAATTGCTCATAAATTATATGCTGCTAGTGATTTTTTCATTATGCCAAGCGCTTTTGAACCATGTGGTCTTGGTCAAATGATTGCTCAGCGTTATGGCTCTTTACCTATTGTAAGAAGAACGGGTGGCTTAAAAGATAGCGTTGAACCTTATAAAGCTGATTTATATAATGAAAAACAAGCCGATGGTTTTGGTTTTGATAATTATAATGTGATTGATGCAATTTCTACTTGTGCGACAGCTTTTATGGTATATAAGGATAAAAAAGTTTTGCATTCTTTAATTCATAACGCTATGAAGCGCGATAATACCTGGAAATTAAGTGCTGAAAAATATATTGATTTATATAACAAAGCTTTACTTAAATAACAAAAGTGTGCTTTAAAAATGCACACTTTTTCATTATTAAGCAAGTCCTTTTATATTTTTTAAGGCTCATTTGTGATAAGATATTTAAGTCTAATAGTGAACTAATTTATTAAGTAATTTTTAAGAGAGTTAGTGGTTGGTGAAAACTAATAATTATTAATAAAATCTCATCACAAAAAAGTTAGAAATTAATGAGTGCATTTATTTTATATAAATGAATTAAGGTGGTACCGCGTAAAATATACGTCCTTAAGCATTTAGGAGTTTTATTATGGGATACGATTTTATTAATGTAGAAAAAAAGTGGCGTGAATACTGGTTATTAAATAAAACATATAAATGTGATACTAGTGATTTTTCAAAACCAAAATATTATGTTCTAGATATGTTTCCTTATCCATCTGGTCAAGGACTTCATGTTGGACATCCTGAAGGTTATACAGCAACTGACATAATTGCTAGAATGAAAAGAATGCAAGGATTTAATGTTCTTCATCCAATTGGTTGGGACGCTTTTGGTCTTCCAGCTGAACAATATGCAATGAAAATGAATGAACATCCTTGGGGATTTACAGAAAAGAATATTAATCATTTTAGAAAACAAATTCAATCCCTTGGTTTTTCATATGATTACGATAGAGAAATAACCACTTGTGATCCAAAATACTATAAATGGACACAATGGATATTCTTAAAGATGTTTGATAATAATCTTGCTTATATTGCAAATAAACCTGTTAATTTTTGTCCTGCTTTAGGTACAGTTTTAGCAAATGAAGAAGTTATTGATGGGAAAAGTGAACGTGGTGGATATCCTGTTATTCGTAAACCTATGAAACAATGGGTTTTAAAAATTACAAGTTATGCAGATCGTTTAGCAAGTGATTTAGACCTTGTTGATTGGCCAAAATCTACTATTGAACTTCAACGTAATTGGATTGGAAAAAGTAAAGGAACAATCATTACATTCAACGTAAAAGATAGTGATAAAACTTTTGAGGTATTTACCACAAGAGCTGATACCTTATTTGGTTGTTCTTATTGTTGTTTAGCACCTGAACATCCTCTTGTAAAAGAGATTACAAGTAAAGAACAAGAAAAGGCTGTTAATGAATATATTGATCTTGCAAGTCATAAAAGCGATTTAGATAGAACCGAACTTAATAAAGATAAAACTGGAGTATTTACTGGAAGTTATGCTATTAATCCAATTAATAATAGCGTTATACCAATTTTTATTGCAGATTATGTCTTAGCAAGTTATGGAACAGGTGCTGTTATGGCGGTTCCTGCTCATGATGATAGAGATTACGCTTTTGCTAAAAAATATAATTTACCAATTAAAAAAGTTATTGAAGGCGATATTAGTGGGTCAGCTTATACAGAAGATGGAAAACATATTAATAGTGATTTTATTAATGGCATGAATATTGCGGAAGCAAAAAATGCTGTTACAGAAAAATTAATTTCAATGCATAAAGGCAACTATAAAGTTAACTATAAATTACGTGATTGGTTATTCTCAAGACAAAGATATTGGGGAGAACCTATCCCAATTTATCATTTTGATGATGGTAGTTTAGGAAGAGTAAAAGATAGTGAACTCCCTCTTGTTTTGCCAGAAATGGATAAATATGAACCAAGTGGAAATGGTGAATCTCCACTTGCAAAACTAAAAGATTGGGTAAATGTTATAGTAGATGGGAAACATGCTTTAAGAGAAACCAACACTATGCCTCAATGGGCTGGTAGTTGCTGGTATTACTTAAGATATATTGATCCACATAATGATAAAGAACTTGCTAGTAAAAAATTATTAGATCATTGGTTACCAGTAGATCTTTATGTTGGTGGACAAGAGCACGCAACTCTTCACCTTTTATATGCAAGATTTTGGCATAAATTCCTTTATGATATGGGAGTTGTTTCAGTAAAAGAACCATTTAAAAAATTATTCCATCAAGGAATGATTCTTGGTTCAAATGGCGAAAAGATGTCTAAATCTCGTGGAAATGTTGTAAATCCTGATGATGTTGTTAAAGAATATGGTGCCGATGCTTTAAGGTTATATGAAATGTTTATGGGACCACTTGAAGCCTCACTTCCATGGAATGATAAGGGACTTGAAGGTAGTAAAAGATTCATTGACCGTATATATAGAATCATTGATACAGATGAAATGAAAAATAAATTTAAAGACACCAACGATGGTGAACTTGATTATGTTTATAATTTCACTGTTAAAAAAGTCACTGAAGATTTTGAGAATTTACAATTTAATACCGCAATTTCTCAAATGATGATTTTTATTAATGAAGTTTATAAAGCAAAAGAAATCTATAGACCTTATTTTGAAGGTTTTATCAAGATGTTTGATTGTATATGTCCATTTGTTGGTGAAGAAATTTGGTCTTTACTCGGTCATAAAGACTTAATTACTTATGAAAAATGGCCAACTTATGATGAAACTAAGCTTGTCTTAAATAAAATTAAAATTGGTGTTCAAGTTAATGGAAAATTAAGAGATACCATTGAGATTTTAAAAGATAGTGATGATGAAAAAGTTAAAGAACAAGCCTTAAATTCTTTAAATGTTAAGAAAAATATTGAAGGTAAAACAATTGTTAAAGTAATTGTTGTTAAAAATAGAATTGTAAATATAGTGGTGAAATAATGAATATTAGTGAAATAATCTCAAATGAATTAAATTTGAAACAAAGTAGCGTTGAAAGTGCTATTAAACTTTTAGATGAAGGTAATACAGTTCCTTTTATTGCAAGATATCGTAAAGAGGCAACTGGTAATTTAACCGATGTTGACTTAAGAAATTTAGAAGAAAGATTGCTTTATTTAAGAAATCTTGAAGCGAGAATGGATGTTGTTTTAAAGTCGATTGAAGAACAAGGAAAGTTAACTGATGAACTTAAAGATAAAATTTTAAATGTTAAAACTTTAGCTGAACTTGAAGATTTATATAGACCTTATAAACCTAAAAAGAAAACAAGAGGCTCAATTGCTAGAGAAAAAGGCCTTCTTCCTCTTGCAAATACTATCTTTAATGAGGAAAAAGTTGATGATTTTGACGCATATGTCTTTTCTTTTATAAACGAAGAAAAGAAAGTTTTAACGCGAGAAGATGCTCTTCAAGGTGCACTTGATATAATAAGCGAAATGATTAGTGATAACGCTGATTATCGTGGATATATTAAAAACTTTATTTATAATTCAGGTCTTATTGTTACAAAAGAATTAACTCCTGATGAAAAAGATACATATTCAATGTATAAAAATTATAAAGAACCTGTAAGATCAATTCCTGCTCATAGAATTCTTGCTATTAATCGTGGTGAAAAAGAAAAATGTTTAAAAGTTAAATTAGATTATGATGATAGTTTAATTAAAGATCATATTAAAAAAGATACTATTAAAAAAGGTTTATATGAAGATTTATTAATTGAAGCAATTGATGATAGTTTAAAAAGACTTATTTTCCCTAGTGTAGAAAATGAAATTAGAAATGATTTATTTTCTAAAGCCGAAGATAAATCGATTATTGTTTTTAAAAAGAATCTTTATCAACTTTTGATGTATCCACCTTTAAAAGGTAAGAAAATATTAGGATTTGATCCTGGTTTTAGAACAGGTTGTAAATATGCTTTAGTTGATGAAAATGGTGTACCAAGTTTAATAGGACACACCTACATTACTGCTAATTCAGAATATCAAGTTAATAAATCTATTGAAGAATTAACAAAACTTCTTAAGAACAATAAAATTGATTATATAGCTTTAGGTAATGGTACAGCTTCTAGAGAATCTGAAGTTGTTTTAAATAAAATTATTAAAGATAATAACTTAAATATTAAGATTTTTATTGTTAATGAAAGTGGAGCCTCAGTTTATAGTGCTTCAAAACTTGGTGAAGAAGAATTTCCAAAGTTAGCTGTTGAAGAAAGAAGTGCGATATCTCTTGCAAGAAGAGTAGAAGATCCACTTGCTGAACTTGTAAAAATTGATCCAAAGGCCATTGGTGTTGGTCAATATCAACATGATATGGATGAAAAGAAACTTGATTTTAGTTTAACAAATGTTGTTGAAGATGCAGTTAATACGGTTGGAATTAACCTTAATTCGGCCTCAGTTTCTTTATTGAAATATATTTCTGGTATCTCAAAAAGTTTAGCAAAAAATATCTATGAATATCGAACTGAGCATATTTTTAAAAACCGTGAAGAACTTAAAAAAGTTAAAGGAATGGGTGCTAAAGCCTTCGAGCAATCGGCAGGTTTTTTAAGAATTATTGATGGAGATAATCCATTAGATAATACCTCTGTTCACCCAGAAAGCTATAAAGTTGCTGATTTAATATTAAAAAAGTGCAATATTGATCTTAAAAAAGATAATGAAGAAACAAGAAATGCTAAATTAGACACTTTAAATAAAAATGATATTGTTAAAGAAACTAATATTGGTGAAGAAACACTTAATGATATTATTAACGAGCTTAGAAAACCTGGAAGAGATGTTCGTGATGAGGTTAAAATTGTTGAATTAAATAATGATGTAAAAGACATTAAAGATTTAAAAGTTGGTATGGTCTTAAATGGAACAGTTAGAAATATCATGGATTTTGGAATATTTGTTGATATTAATGTCCATCAAGATGGTTTAGTACATATAAGTGAGTTATCTAACAAATTTGTTAAAGATCCAGCTGATTTATTTAATGTAAATGATATTGTTAAAGTTAAAGTAATTGGAGTAGATGTCGCTAAAAAGCGAATTAGTCTTTCAATTAAGCAAGTTGGTAAATAAAATATATTTATATATATAAATTCACGGTACCTATTAGGACTGTAGAAAGGAATTAAAAATGATTTTAGTCATTGATATTGGAAATACATTAATAAAGTTAGGGTTATTTAATGGCGACTCTTTAAAGAGCGTCTTTAAAATAAATACTAATCGAAGTTTTAGTAGTGATGAGTATTCTAGAGAAATTTCTACGATGCTTAACGAAAAAGAAATAAGCGGAGCAATTATTTCAAGTGTTGTTCCACTTCTTACAAATTGTTTAAAAAACGCAATTAAGAAGGTTTATAAGATTGAACCTTTAATTGTAAGCAAAAACCTAAAAACAAGGCTTCCAATAAAGATTGATAATCCAAGTGAACTTGGTAGTGATCTTTTATGTGGAGCAATTGGCGCTTTAAAAAAAGTTAAAGCGCCACTTGTCGTTGCCGATTTAGGGACAGCAACAAAAATGTATGTTATTGATAAAAATGGTGCTTTAATTGGTGGAATGATTACGAGTGGAATGAAAATAAGCTTAGAAAGTTTAGTGAAGAATACTTCACAACTTTTAGAAACGCCACTTGAAGAACCAAAGTATATAATTTCAAAAAATACGAAGGAATGCATTCAATCTGGTATTGTTTATGGGCAAGCTTTTATGGTTAGTGAATTTGCTAGAAGAATGGAAAAAGAATTAGGATATTCATTAAACCGTGTTTTAACTGGTGGATTTAGTGAAGTTATAAAAAATCAAATAGTTTGTTTTGAATATGAGCCATATTTAACTCTTGAAGGGTTATATGAAATTTATAAGATGAATAGGAAATAAATATGAGAAATATTAAGTTATTAAAAAAGATCACAATTGATGCATTGTTTATTGCCTTACTTATAATTTTCACTTTTGTTCCATATGTTGGCTATATTACGATTGGGCCAATTTCTTTTACAACAATACATGTTATCGTTTTAGTTAGTGCTGCTTTATTTGGTGTAAGAGAATCAACTCTTTTTGGCTTTGTTTTTGGTTTTTTAAGTTTATTAAAAGCTTTACAATTTCCTTCAACAGTTGACTATTTTTTTGTTAATCCTTTTATTTCTATTTTGCCAAGAGTTCTTTTTGGTTTTTTAAGTGGGGTATCTTTTGATTATTTAAAGAAAATTAAGAAATTTTCTTTATTTATTTCGCTTGTTCCTGTCTTAGCGTTTATTTTAACAATTGTTCATAGTTTTTTAACTTTAACTTCATTATATGTTTTTGGTCTACTTGATGTGTTTAACATTTCAAGTATGTTAGGTTTAGGAACATTAATAAATGATTTTTTAAAAGCTTATCCAACATTTATTATATTTATTGGAGCTAACGTAACAGTAGGAGCGCTTTTAGAAGCGGTTTTAGCGGCAATTGTTGTCCCTTCTATTTACTTAGCAGTTAATAAAATTTATCATATTAATAATCTTAGTAATACAAATGAAAATAAAAAGGAGTGATTATGGATTATAAAAATTTAATGAAAAACTATCAGTCAATAGCGATTGATACTTTAAAAGACGTTATTCACATTAATAGTGTTTATGATGAAGCGACTGTTAATAAAGATATGCCTTATGGAAAAGGCGTACATGATGTCATGAAATACATGAAGTATCTTGCTTTAAAAGATGGTTTTAATGTTGACACATGTGATGGTCATTGTATAGAAATTTCTTATGGAGATGGTGAACATGTTGTTGGTATTTTTGCTCACCTTGACGTTGTTCCTGTTAGCGGAGATTGGGAGTATCCTCCATTTGGTGCAGAAATTCATGATAATAAAATGTATGGAAGAGGAACAAGTGATGATAAAGGGCCAGCTATAGCTGCTTATTATGCACTTAAAGCTTTAAAAGATAATGGATTAATCAAAGGTTTTAAAGTTAAACTTGTTTTAGGCGGAGATGAAGAGAGGGGTTCTTCTTGTCTAGATTATTATTTCCATGTTTTAAAGAAAAAAGATGTTACTTATGGATTTACACCAGATGGAGATTTCCCTTTAATTTATGGTGAAAAAGGAATTCGTGATTATTATTATGAAGGTAAGTGTGATTTATCACCAATTATTGAAATTAAAGCTGGTGTTGCACCAAATGCCGTTATTGATAGCGCAATTGTAACACTTAAAGATGGTCAAAAATTAAAAGAATATTTAGTTAATAAAGATATAAATTATAAGATTTTAAAAGAAGATAAAAATATATTAGAAGTGGAATTTATTGGTATTTCGGCTCATGGATCAACTCCTGAACTTGGAGTTAATTCTGGTCTTATCATGTTAAAAACAGTTGGTGAATGTTATAATATCCCTCTTTTTAATAAACTTTATAATTTATATAAGGATCCAAATGGTAGAGATTTAGATGCTTTTTATGAATCTAAGTTTCTTGGCGTTACAACATATAATGTTGGAATGATTTCTTATAAAGATGGTGATTTTAAATTTGTTGTTAATTTTAGATATCCAGAAAACGTTAATAGCGATGAAGTTATTGATAAAATTGGTAAACTTTTAGATTTACCAATTCATAAAAATCAAGCTCAACCTGTAGTTTATTTCAATCCAGAAACTACGCCATTTATTTTAGCTCTTGAAAAAGTATATGTTGATGAAACTCATGACACAAAGAATAAACCAATGGCGATTGGTGGAGGAACATATGCTAAAGAAGCTAAAAATATTGTTGCTTTTGGTAGTCACTTTCCTGGTAAAGAAGATAGAATTCATGGAGCAAACGAAAAAATTGATTTAGAAGATTTCTATTTAAGTATGCCTCTTTATGCTCATGCAATTGTAGAATTAGGTAAATTAAAATAATGCGTGTTAAATTTAAAAGATGGGCTGTTGATTATTTACTAGATCATAAAGATAATCAATTTAATTTAAAAGATGAAGATAAAGAAAAAATCTCTTCTTTTATTAAAAGTAAGAAAACATATATTGAAATTGGTCCAGGAAAAGGTGAATTTATTTTATCTTTAGCCGAAAAATTTAAAGATTTAAATTTTATAGTTATTGAATTAAATAAAACTATTGCAGGAATTTGTCTTAAAAAAATTGATGAAAGTAAATTAACAAATGTTAAACTTGTTGCGGGAGATTTTTATATATTTGCAAATCAAATTGAAAAGAATTCAATTGAAGGAATATTTTTAAACTTTAGTGATCCATGGCCTAAAAGAAAACACGAAAATCGTCGTTTAACAAGTGAAAAATTTTTGCTTAATTATTCATACATTTTAAAAATTGATGGAAAAATTTATCAAAAAACCGACAATAAAGATCTTTTTGATTATTCTTTAAAAATGTATGAGAAATTTAAATGGAAAATCGATGAAATTAATTTAGAATATAATGAACTTTGTGAATTTGATGCTCTAACGGAGTATGAAGAAAAGTTTAAAGGATTAGGAAATAAAATTTATCGAATAGTAGTTAGCAATACTAAAGATACATTAGTGAGGACAAAAGAAAATGAAATACGCAATTTATTATAACTATAAAACTATTGGGGATGTGTTAATGATTGTTTTTAATAGTAATGCAAAACCTGATAGAGTTGTTAAGAAAAACGATGTTGTTGCTCTTTATAAAGATGATACTTTAATTGGTATTAATATTTTGAACTTTAGTGATGTAATGAAACTTAAAGTTGATGGCTTTATTCCTCTAATTAATAAAAAGATGTTAGAAGTAGTCAATGATTTATTAGTTAATGCTTCTTTATCTCCATTAGAAGAAGAAAAAGAATCAGGATTTAGAGTAGCTATAATTAAAGATTTAGAAGAACATCCTGAATCTGAACATCTTCATATTTTAAAAGTTGATGTAGGAGACAAAGAATGTTTAGATATTGTTTGTGGCGCATATAATGCAAGAGTAGGATTAAAGTGTGTATGTGCTCTTCCTTATACTTTTATGCCTAATGGACAACAAATTATTCCATCAAAATTACTTGGTGTTCAATCTAATGGAATGCTTTGTAGTGGAAGAGAACTTGCTCTTCCAGGGTATGAAAATAAGCATGGTCTTTTAGAACTTGATGAAAAAGCAGTTGTTGGATCAGATTTTTTCAAGGAAATTTAGTTTAATATAACTAACTTTAATATTTATAAATCAACATTTCACTCGATGAAATGCTGATTTTTAGTATTCAAATTATTAAAATAAAATGAAAGAAAATAATTTTGTAAAAATGTAAATTTTCATAATTTGTTACATTATTTTATTTCTTTTGTTATAATTAAAATAACTTTTGGAGGTGTTGTATGGATAACCTTAAAGAAAGAGTAACAATATATGAAGTTGCTAAAGAGAGTGGAGTTTCTTTAGCTACAGTTTCGCGTGTAATTAATAATTCCGAATCTGTTAAAGAAGGCACTAAGAAAAAAGTTTTATCTGTTATTAAAAAGCTTGGTTATAAACCTAGTGGTTTAGCACAAGCTTTAGCGACTAATAAAACTACCAATATTGGTGTTATTATTCCGAGTGCAAATTACGTTTATATTTCAAATCTTTTAAATGGTATTTGTGAAGTTTGTAGAGATAAAGGATTTAGCGTATCTCTTTATACAACATCTCACTCAAGAGAAGATGCTCTTTCTTGCCTTGAAAAAGTTATTAAATCACATGTTGATGGCGTCATTGTTTTTGATGACGAACTTGGGAAAGATGATTTAATTATTTTTAATTCATATTCTGTGCCGGTTATTGCTATTAATAATGATTTTACTGCTAGTAAAATAGGTTCAATTAGTTTTGGTTATGAGCATTTAATTAAATCAATTATTCAAGATTATTTTAATCGAGGCGATAAAAAGATGACTTTCTTGCATGTTCATAATGCTGGTAGACTTTTAGCCCGTGTCGAAAATGCCTTTATTACAACCCACATTAAAGCTGATAGAGAATATGATATTATGAATTGCGACGATAGTTATAAAAGAACATATCATGATTTTATGGAAAGATTTAAAACTGGTCATCGTGAATACGTTATTGCTTATCGTGATTCAATTGCTGCAGCAGTTTTAAATGCTGCTACTGATAGTGGTTTAAGAGTTCCTGAAGACATTGAGGTTTTATCAATAATTGGGACTAAATATAGTAGTATAATTCGTCCACAAATTAGTAATATGTTTATTGATAATCAAGATGTTGGAAGAAGAGCAATGTATATGTTAATTGATTTAATTAACAATAATTTAGTTGAAAAACAATATAAGTTCGAATCAATTTATATTAAGAAAGATTCTACACGTTTTTAATGTTGTGAGATTTATTTAAATTTGTATAATATTATTTGTAATTAAGGAGTTTTAAATATGGATATTTATGATACTTTTATCCGTTCAATTCACGATTTTCCTATTAAGGGAATAAATTTTAGAGATATCACCCCACTTTGTGCAAATGGTGATGCTTTCCATCAAGTCATAATGGATTTAAATAAAGAATTACCATCATATGATAAATATGACAAAATTATTTGTGCTGAAAGTAGAGGCTTTATTTTTGGTGCCCCACTTGCAGCTATTAATAATAAAGGCTTAATTCTTGCTAGAAAACCAAATAAATTACCACTTGTTGGTTATCGTGAAACCTATGCTTTAGAGTATGGACACAACACAATTGAAATACCAGAAGGTGCTATAAATCCTGGTGACCGTGTAATTATATTAGATGATTTAATTGCTACGGGCGGAAGCGCTAAAGCGATGATTAATCTTGTTAAAAAAGCTGGTGGTGTTCCAATTATGGCTTTATTTTTAATAGAATTAAGAAGTTTACAAGGATATAAAAATTTAGGTATTCCTACTAAAGCGATTGTAAGTTATGGATTACATAAAGGTGATATTCTTCAAATTGATAATAGCCATGAAAATTTCATTACTTTTGTTAGTAAAGCAAGCGAAGATGAATTAAATTGTAAAGACAAAAATGATAATGATGTTGTTATTAATAAAAAAGATATAGTTTCGATTATTCAAAAAGATAGTGATGGTCGATTAACTTATGTTAGATATAGAGACTAGGAAGTATTTATTATGTCAAATGTAATTGATGATTTAAATTGGCGTGGTCTTATTAAAGATTATAGTGATGAAGAGAAAATGCGTGAATTATTAGCAACTCCACAAACAATATATTGTGGATTTGATCCTAGCGCTAAAAGTTTACATATTGGTAACTTTGTTATGATATCAATATTAATGAGACTTCAAAGAGCTGGTCATCGAATTATTGCCTTAGTTGGTGGAGCTACTGGAATGATTGGTGATCCAAGTGGTAAAAGTAAAGAAAGAAATTTATTAGATAAAGAAACCGCTAAACAAAATACAAAAGCAATACATGATCAACTTGCAAGATTTTTAGATTTAGATGATCCAAAAAAAGGTGTATTACTTAATAACTACGATTGGTTATCAAAATTATCTTTACTTGATTATCTAAGAGATTATGCAAAGTTTTTTAATATCAACTATATGATTAGTAAAGATATTGTTAAAAGTAGATTAGAAGCAGGAATTAGTTTAGCTGAATTTTCCTATATGACTTTACAATCAATTGATTTTTTACATCTTCATCAAAATGAAGGATGCAATATTCAAATTGGTGGTAGCGACCAATGGGGAAACTTAACTGCTGGTCTTGAGTTAATAAGAAAACTTGAACCTGAAGCTAAGTGTGAAGTTATGACAGCTAATCTTATTACTCGTAGTGATGGTAAGAAATTTGGTAAATCAGAAGATGGAGCCTTATTTTTAGATCCTAAACTAACTTCACCCTATAAACTTTATCAATTCTTTATTAATCAAAGTGATGAAGATAGCGTTAAATATTTAAAAGTATTTACTTTCTTATCGAAAGAAGAGATTTTAGAAATTGAAAAAGAACATTTAGCTAATTTAGGTAAAAGAGTTGCTCAAAAGCGTTTAGCTTATGAAGTTGTTAAAGAAATTCATGGTGAAGAAAATGCCAAGGAAGCAATTGCTATGAGTGAATGTTTATTTAAAAATGATTTTTCAAATCTTAAAGAAGAACAAATTGAAGAATTATTCCCTAAAAACATGATTCATGAAATTAATCATGAATTTAGTCTTGTGGACTTATTGATTGAAGCTAAAGCTGCTCAATCTAAACGTGAAGCAAGAGAATTTATTAAAAATGGCGCTATTTTAATTAATGGTGTTCAAGAAAAAGATGAGAATAAAGTATTTACCTCTAAAGACGCTTTATTCAATAAATATTTAATCTTAAGAAGAGGTAAAAAGAATTATTATTTATTAAAATTTTAAAATAATAAATTATTAAATTTAAAAAAATAAAAATATGCATAAATGACGATATTTATGCATATTTTTTGTTTAAAAAAAGAGAACCGTAATGGTTCTCTTTATAAGACTTAAACTATAATAATCTGTTATAGTATTCAACGATTTGAGATTCTTGAATATCTTGTGGTAATTCATTTCTCTCTGGTAATCTTAAGAATTTCAAAGTTTTCTTTTCTGCATCAACTTCAACATATTTTACTGTTGGGTTGTTTTTAGCAAGTGATTCTTTAACAATCTTTAAATCTTTGCTGTTATCTTTAAGGCTAACAACATCACCAACTGATAAAAGAACACTTGGGATATCAACTTTCTTACCATTGACTAATACGTGTCCATGATTAACAAGTTGTCTTGCAGCTTTTCTAGTAGGAGCAAAATTAGCTCTATAAACTAAATTATCTAATCTTGATTCAAGAATTCTCATGAATGAGAGACCAGTAATTCCTTTTGATTTACTAGCAAGTTCGAATAATCTACGGAATTGTCTTTCGTTAACTCCATACATATGTCTTAATTTTTGCTTTTCAGTTAATTGTCTTCCATATTCTGAAACTTTTTTCTTATCAGCACCATGTTGACCAGGAGCTGTTTGTCTTTTTCTAAGTTCTTCTCCAGTTCCAAGAAGTGAAAAACCTAATCTTCTAGATTGCTTCCATACAGGTTTAGTATTTCTCATATTTTTTCTCCTTTCTTTATATTTGCACATAAAGATCGGTTTAAATTCCATTCTTCGACTGAAGTAATTTAAGATTTCGCCGTTAAGCGTAGGTTACTTTCTTCCATTTGGTTACATCATCAGACAAGAAGTATTTAAATGCTTCATTTATATGCGTCAATAAATATACTAATTTTTATTGTTTTTTTCAATAGTTTTTTCTAGATATATAGTTTTAGAAACGCGAAATTTATTTTTTATTTTATTAATAACATAATTAAATTAATTTACACTACAAAAATAAAGAATTATCACTCTTTAATAATAGTAAAGAATTGATTTTTAGTATAAAATACTAAATAGAGAAAAAAGAAGGTATTTTGTATGAATATTTTTAACTTAAAACCTATGTTTTTAGAAGATAGTTTAGATACTGGTAGATTTATTATTTATGTAGTAATTGGTCTAGTAGCAGCAATTTTATTAATTGTTTTATTATTTTTATTTGATAAATATTATTTCGCAAAGAGAAGATGTAAAAGTCAATTAAGATCCCTTGAAAATAAGTTTGAATATTTAAAATCGCTTTTAACTGGGCAAGATTTTCAATATGTTCAAAGAATTGAAATTATTTCAAGAACTAACTTATTATATGCAGACATTTATTCTAATTATTTAAAAAGATATAATGACCTTCATAATAATAGTGAAAACGAAGTTAATGATATCATAAATGAATTAACCAAAGCTTTAAATAAAACTAATATTAAAGAGTTTAAGAAAAAGTATAAACAAGCCCTCATTCTTATTAATAATTTTGAAGAGCTTGTAAATAATTTTAATGAAGATTTATTAGGAGTTATTAAACCTGAAGAAGATGCTAGACAAAATAGTTTAGTCTTGAAAGATAGATTTAGAGAAGTTAAATCAAAATATAACTTAAAAGAAGAAGAGCTTAGTTTTGTTAACGAAACATTTAATAAAGTTTTTTCATTAATTGATGAAAAATTTGCTCAATTTGAAAATTTAATTGAAACAGCTGACTATGATGAAGCTAATAGCCTTCTACCAGAAGTTAGTAAAGTTTTAAAAGTTTCTGATAAATTAATTGATGCAATGCCAATTTTAATTAAAAGAACTAATGAAATTGTGCCAAATGAATTAAATAGTTTAAAAACTCATTACGACAATTTAATAACTAATGGTTATCCATTAAAACATGTTGGTTTTGATAAGATTTATACAGAAGTTTCAACAAGTTTAGAAGATTTACGTAAAGAGCTTTTAGAACTTAAAACAGCCGGTATTGATCCAAAACTTAATAATTTAGAAGAATTAATTCGTAATACTGAAGATTTACTTATTAAAGAAGAAGAAGCTGCAAGCGAATATAATAGCAATGTTGATCATGTTTATAGTGCTTTTAATAATTTAGAAACAGAATTTATTAAAGTTCGTAACAACATGATTAAATATTCAAAATATTACATTGTTGATGATGTTCATCAAGCTGAGCTTAAAGATATTCAAAAAGAACTTGATGACGTTTCAAAAGATAAACGTAGACTTGATATGTATGTACATTCTATTGAAAAAACTCCATATACTGTCTTAGTTGTAAAAATGAGAGATTTAGATAACGGAACAAATGATTTACTTGATAGATTTTCAAAATTTAAAGATTATCTTGCTTCTTTAAAAACTGATACGGAAACTGCTTTTACTTTAATTAATGAATTATATTTCAAATTAAAGGAATATGAAGCCGTTTTAAGAGGTTTCTATAATGAAGAATTTAGTGATAAATTTAATAACGATATAGATAAATCTTATAAAACAATTGATGATATTACTATTTTATTAAGAACAGTTCCAATTAATGTTAATTTAGTTAATTTAAATATTGAAGATCTTAAAACAAGAACAGATAGTGTATTTTCTCGAGTTAATGAAGCTAAAAAATATTATGATTATTGCGAACAAGAAATAATGTATTTAAACCGTGAAAGAGTCAAATTTAGTGATATTAATATTCAATTGTCACAAGCTGAAAGTTTATTCTTAAATGGCGATTATGCTCAAGCTGAAACTATGGTTGAAGACATTAAACATAAAATTGAATCAAAGGATAAACTTCACGATTAACTTATGATTTATTTTGATAATGCTTCAACAAGTAAACCTCGTAAAGAGGTGCTTGATGAATTTTTAAAGACATCAAATAATAATTACGCAAATCCAAGTTCTATTCATAAATTAGCTATGGAAAATAGCGCTAATATTGAAAGAATTAAATTAAATATTTTAAGAAAATTAAAACTAAGCGATAGAGATTATGAAGTTATTTTTACAAGTGGAGCAACTGAATCAAATAATCTTGCAATTTTAGGTTTTTGCTTAAAAAACAAGAGAAGATTTTACCATGTTTTAACTTCAGTTTATGAACACGCAAGTGTTTTGAATGTTTTTAAAGAATTAGAAAAGCAAGGTTTTAAAGTTGATTATATTAAAGTTAATAAAGAAGGCGTAATAGACCTAGATGATTTAAAAAATCATCTCGATTCTAATCCAGTTTTTGTATCTTTTATGGGTGTTAATAACGAAATTGGCACGATAAATGATTTAAATAAAATTCGTGATATTATTGGCGAAAATAATGTTTTTCATAGTGATTTAGTTCAAGGTATAGGTAAAGTTGATTTTGATTTAAATAAACTTGATATGTTTACCTTTACTGGACATAAAATTAATGGTCTTAAAGGGTGTGGAGTACTAATTAAAAGAAAAAAACTTAATATTGAACCAATTATTTTTGGTGGTGGACAACAAAATAACTTAAGAAGTGGAACTCTTGATTATCCATCAATTTGCGCATTTAATGTAGCTTTAGATAACTTAATAAAAAATAAAGATATTGAATATAAAAATGTTAAAGAAATTCATGATTATCTTGTAAGTGAACTATCAAAAATTGATGGAGTAAAGATTCATAATTTCTTAACTTCTAGCCCATATATTGTTAGTTTAAGTTTATTAAATAAAAAAGCTTCAGTTGTTGTCGAAGCTTTATCAAATAAAGATATTTTTGTAAACAGCGAATCAGCGTGTTACTCAAAAAGAAGTGATAAAAGTTATGTTCTTGAAGCAATTGGTTGTAGCGAAAAAGAAGCAAGTAATCCAATTCGTATATCTTTAGGGCTATATAACACTATGTCTGAAGCAGAAATATTTATAAAAGAGTTTAAAGATATTTTAGAGAAAGTAAGGAGTTAAAATGGATTATAATTCAATTATTATTAGATATGGCGAGATGTCTACAAAAGGAAAAAATAAAAAAGATTTCATTTTTACACTTGCTCGTTCAATAAGACAAAATTTAAGAGCTTTCGAAGATAAATATACGATGCTTGTAAGGCATGATCATATTTATATTGATTTAAAAGAAAAAAACTTAGATATAATTAAAGAACTTAAAGAAATACCAGGAATGTATAGTTTTTCTTTATGTTACAAAATTACTGATGATTTTGATTTAGAAAATATTAAGGCTATTGCTCTTAAAGAGATTAAATTAGAAAAAGGAGCAACATTTAAAATAAAAACCAAACGTGTTGATAAGTCTTATCCTTATACAAGTGATGATATAAATCGTGAAGTAGCTGGAGAAATTTTAAGAAACACTAATTTAAAAGTTGATGTTCATAATCCTGATATTTTACTTTCTATTGAAGTTCATACTGAAGGAATTTATTTATTTACCGAAACTATTAAAGGAATGGGTGGTTATCCTAAAGGATCAATTGGAAGAGGTTTAATGATGTTAAGTGGTGGAATTGATTCACCTGTTGCATCATATTTATTATTAAAACGTGGTGTTGAATTATCTTTTATTCATTTTGCGGCTCCACCATATACAAATAGTGGTGTTATTCAAAAATTAGTTGATATTTTAAGTGTTTTAAGTGAATATCAAACAAAAATAAAACTTTATGTTGTTCCATTTACTAAACTTCAAGAAGAAATTTATAAATATAGCGATGTTGGTTATCCTATTACAATTATGCGTCGAATGATGTATAGAATTGCCTCTAAATTAGCTATTGAAAAACATATTCCGGTTATTTGTTCTGGAGAATCTATCGGTCAGGTTGCAAGTCAAACGCTTGAAAGCATGAATGTTATAAATGAAGTCACGAATATGCCAGTTATTAGACCATTAGCAACTTATGATAAAGTTGATATTATTCAAATTTCAAAAGATATTGGAACATATGATATATCAATTAGACCATACGAAGATTGTTGCACGATTTTTGCTCCAGTAAAGCCAAAAACCGCACCTCATCTTGATGTTTGTAAAGAAATAGAGAAAAAATTTGATTATCAAACATTAGTTGATGAATGTGTAAAGAATGTTGAATTAAAGGTTGTTAAAAGAGAATTTAATTAGAAATTGAGCAATTAGTTAAAGCCAAAGCTAGAACTTAGTGATAAATAGATTATTTTAAAAATTAAATTTATTTTTAATGGTTTATTAGACAAAAGTATATTGTGGAAAAATTTTTACAACATGTTGCACTTTTTCGGAATGATTCATTGACTTTTACATTTTTAATAGCAATAATTTGAATATAATTAATAAATTATTGCTATTTTTCATAACGGAGGCGATATGCAAAACATTAAAAGAGATATTTATTTACAAAGATTAATAGATAGAGAACAAAATGGCTTAGTAAAAATAATTACAGGGATTCGACGTTGTGGTAAATCCTATCTTCTTAACAATCTTTTTTATGGATTTCTTAAAGAAAAAGGTGTAAAAGATGATCATATTATAAAAATCGCTCTTGATGATGATATAAATAACAACTTGCTTCTTCCAAAAGAATTAAATAGGCACATTAAAAATTTGATTGTTGATGATGAATTATATTACATTCTGCTCGATGAGATACAGCTAGTTGATAATTTTGTCGGAGTATTGAATGGACTTTTGAAACTTTCGAATGTCGATATTTATGTTACTGGTAGCAATTCTAAATTTTTATCAACCGATATTGTTACAGAGTTTCGCGGACGCGGAGATGAAGTGCGCATTTTACCACTTTCGTTTTCTGAATTTATGTCTGTTTATAATGGATCGCCTATAGATGGGTGGAAAGAATATTACACTTATGGCGGTCTTCCTCTTGTTCTTGCACAAAAAAGCGAAGAAGCAAAAATGAATTATTTAAAAGGCCAACTTAAAAATGTCTACTTAAATGATATTATTGACCGCAATCACCTTCGGAATGAAGAGCAAATAAATGCAATATTAGAAATTCTTGCATCAAGCATCGGCTCTTTTACCAATCCATTAAAACTTTCAAACGCATTTCGCAGCGTAGTTAATTTATCAATTACGGATAAAACTATTTCAAATTATCTTAAATATCTAGAAAATTCATTTTTAGTTGATAAAGCTAAACGTTATGATGTTAAAGGTAAAAAATACCTTTCCACTCCTTCGAAATACTATTTTACTGATTTAGGACTTAGAAATGCCACTCTTAATTTTCGTCAGCAAGAAGAGAATCACATCATGGAAAATGTTATTTATCTTGAGTTAATTAAACGTGGTTTTGCAGTAGATGTAGGGATTGTAGAAACTTCAAAGCACAACGCAGAAGGAAAAATCGTTCGTAAATATGCTGAAGTGGATTTTGTTGCTAATCGAGGAAATAATAAATTCTATATTCAATCAGCTTATGCAATGAATACCGAAGAAAAACAAGCGCAAGAAAATAATTCTTTGCTAAATATTAAAGATTTTTTCAAAAAAATTATTGTTGTAAAAGATGATATAAAACGAAAACGTGATGAAAATGGTATTATTACTATGAGTATTTACGATTTTCTACTGGATGAAAAAAGTTTGGACTATTAGAAGATAATATACATAAGAAAATAAACATTTACTGTCCTATATCACTTATCTTATTTCGTTATATTTATTAGTTTTACGAAAAAATGCAACATATTGCACTTTTTCGGAATAGATATAATTTTTATTTACTTTATTTTTTGTATAGTGGTGTAATATTATTTTGTCAACTTATTGTTTAAGCAAACTAAAAACCTTGAGTAGAAAATTAATTCAACTTAATCAACAAAAGTTTAAAATTTAGTTTCATTTTTTATAACGAAAATAGAAATATAAATTATAAATGCTTTGTTGCTAGGGTTAATATTTGTTTCTATATAATTTGATGCAATATTTTTTTGTTTCAAGCATTAATTAACATAAAAAAAAGATTTGGAGTTATAAACTCCGAATCCTTTATTTATTTTGCATTTTTAGCAACTTCAACTAAAGCTTTGAAGTCTTCTGGATTATGAATTGCGATTTCGCTTAACATCTTTCTATTGACATCAACTTTAGCAACTTTTAATCCGTGCATGAACTTGCTATATGAGATATCGTTCATTCTGCAAGCAGCATTGATTCTTTTAATCCATAATTTTCTGAAGTCATTTTTTCTATCTCTTCTTGAGACATAGGCATATTGATTACTATGCATGACTTGTTCTTTAGCAGTTTTGAATAATAAGTGTTTACTACCGAAGTAACCTTTAGCTTGTTTTAATACTTTTTTTCTTCTTAAATGTGTAACATTACCGCCTTTAACACGCATTTTTGCTACCTCCTATTATTCTTGAATGAGATATTTAACTCTCTTTAAATCTGACTTACTGACAGATGTTTGTTTCATTAAATGTCTCTTTTGTTTTGTTGACTTATGTCTCATAAGGTGACCGACATAAGCGTGATGTCTTCTGACTTTTCCAGTGCCAGTAATTTTAATTCTTTTAATTAAGGCACGTTTTGATTTCATTTTTGGCATAATTTAATTCCTTTCTCTTCCTACTTTTTTGTTTTACTAGTTATGATGCAACCTAACCATCTACCATCTAAGACAGGTTTGCCATCAGTTGTACCATAATCTTTAACGTAGTCTAAGAACTTATTTAAGACTGCTTCCCCAATGTCAATATGTGACATTTGTCTGCCTTTATAGCGGACGCCGACTTTAACTTTATTTCCTTCTTTAAGGAAATTAGTAGCTGCTTTGACCTTTGTTAATAAATCGTGTTCGCCAATTTGTGGTGTAAGTTGAACTTCTTTAACTTCAATGATTTTTCGTTTGGAATTAATTTTGTTTTGACGTTCTTGTTTTTGTTTTTCAAAACGATATTTTCCATAATCAATAAGTTTACAAACTGGTGGATTACTTTTTGGTGCGACGCAAAGTAGATCTAATTCATACTCCTCTGCTTTTTTAATCGCTTCATAACGACTAACAACTCCTAATTGTTCTCCATTTGGTCCGATTAATCGAACTTGTGGAAAATGAATTCTTTCATTAACAATGTCGCCATTATATTTATCATATTTTGGCTTACGATCCGAATTTGGATTAGTATTAACAGTAGCTATATTTTTTTCCTCCTAAAATAAAAAAAGCACTAACGGGAAGTAGTGCGCTCATTTTAAATATTAATTTAGTAGCTTTATTGACCAATTCACTTGATGAATCTGGTGAGAAGCGAGCGCATCTCTTTCTACGTTCTTAAATATATTAATGAATATCTCTCATTAAATCAATATTTTTTTGATTAAATTCAGTAAATTATTATAAAGCTATGTTGATTTTAGGTATATTTTCTCTTCAACATAGCTTCATATAAAAATATTATTTAACAGCAGTTGATATAAGACTTTTAAGTGATTTAGAATCCATATATCCAGTTGAAGCTCTTAAAATCTTACCATCTTTAATAACAAATAATGTAGGAACAGCACGAATATTAAAAGTTGCTGAAAGTTGTGGAAATTTATCAACATCAACAGAAATAAACTTATAATCTTTAAATTCTTCGCTTACTTCTTCAAGATGTGGATGAAGCATTTTGCATGGACCACACCAAGTAGCATTAAAATCAATAACGCTAACACCAGTTTTTGTTAATTCTTCAAAATTTTCATTTGGTAATAATTCTTTAATCATAATTTTCTCCTTAAAATAATAAATAACATACTAAGTAAATAACAAATAAATGTAATGGATAATAAATATAACATCCATATTGGATAATTTTACTTGAATATCCTTTTCTTCCATTATAGAAGTAAATAATTAAGGCTGAGAGGAGCATATATGTTTGAAGTGCTCCATCAATTAATTTATATAATCCTTCTTCATATATTGGAAGATAGGTAATAACATAGCAAATAAGTGTTAATAAAGCAATAATGATGCATACAATGATATTTTTAGATCTTTGATAATCTTTAGTTTCTTTGAATTCATTAATTAAATTTTGATTATTAGCAGCTTTTTTATTGATAACGTTATCATAAATTTTGTAACCAAGTAATATTAATAAAAAGAAACTTGGAGCAAGAATATCGTATTGTAAAAATAATCCATTAAAATAAATAAATGCACTAACTTCATTAATTGTGTAAAATCCATTAATAAAAATAAATTTTGTAATAAAATTTAAAATAATATAAATAATTGGCAAAATAACTAAAATTTTAAACTTTGATTTATAAAGAAAATAATAAATTGAGGCTAGTAAAAATAAAGTTACAAAAATATTTCCTGAATACATTAAATTAATCGATTTATTAGATAACACTTGAATTAATGTGATTGCTAAATAAATTAATAAAGCCTCAATTCCAAGTCTTAATAAATATTTTTTAATGTTTTTAGTGTGTGTTAAGCCTTCAATTAAAAGAAATATAAATAGCGGCATTGAAAGACGGCCTAAAACTCTAAAAATATAAGACAAAGTTGAAAGAGAAGTAACACTAAAAACATTATTTAAAAAATACCCTATATGATCTAAGGTCATTGATATAATAGCTATGATTTTTAATACAAGACTTGTAAGTCCTTTTTTAGAAGAATTTATGGAATTCATAATATATTATAATGTGTAAAAAATTGTAAGAATAATTGAGACAAGGTTATTGGTTGCGTGAGCAATTGTTGAAGTTTCAAGTCCCTTAATATCATAGACATAACATAAGAATAGCCCTGACATAATATAAGAAGGAATATTTAAAAGTTCAGTAAACATGTCTCCTTCAAAATCAAAATGAATAAAACCGAAAATAAGTGCAGAAATAATATAGGCAAATATTCGATTATATTTTTTTAAAAAGCCAAATAAACCTAGTCGGTAAGCAAATTCTTCACACATTGGTCCAATAACACCAAAAATAATTATTGATAAAATAGGGAATGCACCAACAATTTGATTGATTGTATTTTCGTTATTGTTGCTATTTAAGTCAGGGAAGAAAAAATGAATAATTACGTTATATGTAGAAGAGAGAATTATTAATAAAACTCCATAACTAATTCCATTTAAATATGTCTTACCCTTTGTGTATTTTTTAAAAACTTTGATGCAATCAGAGTTTAAAATTAATAAACAAGCACCAAAAGCAACAAAATAAAGGCTAAAATTAATAATAGCTTGACCAGTTAAGGTTTTTAAAAAATAAGGATTTACTTTATTTGATATAACTACAACTAAACTACTAATCAATGATAAACCAATTATCATGAAGAAGAATAAAAGTAATCTTTTAATATAAGAAATATTTTCTTCATTTTTGGAACTAAGAAACTTAACTTTAGGTTTTTTAGTTTCTTCGTTCGTTAGTCTTTGAACTATTTTCTTTTCATCAACTCTATTTTTATCTATTTGATTCTCTTCTTTGTCGTCTTCTTTTTCATCCAATATAAAACCACAATATGGACAACTCTTCATATCACTATCTATTAAAAGACCACAATTTGGACATTTCTTTTTTTCGTTCATTCTTTTTCCTTCCCGATTATTATAATATAATTATTAAGAAAAGGCACTTAGATATGAAACTTGAAATTGATAGATTATATTATAATGAAATTGATGTTGAAAAATCTAAATTCTTAGCTTATTTCTTTCCAATAAAAAGCAAAGAAGACTTCTTAAATGAATTTAATAAAATTAAAAAAGAACATAATAAAGCAAGACATCATTGTTATGCTTATAAAATTGGCAATGTTTTAAAATATAGCGATGATGGTGAACCTCAAGGGACGGCTGGTAAGCCTATTTTAGGTGTTATTACTAACAAAAATTTAGATAATTGCGCAATCGTTGTTGTAAGGTATTTTGGTGGAACTTTACTTGGAAGTGGAAGACTTTTAAGAACATATTCAACAAGTGCATCACTTGTTGTTGATAAAGCAAAATTATTAGAAATGGTTCAAGAACTTGAAATAACAGTTGAAATCGATATTGATTTTTATGACACCTTTAGAAATTATTTAAATAAAAATTTTTTTAATATAAAAAAGGTCGTGTTTAATGATAAAATACTTATAGTTTTTATAACTCCTTTATCTTTCAATGAGGATCTAAATTCAGTGTTTTATCCAAAATTGAAATTAATTGATAAAAAAATAGTTGAAAACGTTAAAGAGGATTAAAAAAATGGCAAACGAGCAAGAATGTAATCATAGTTGTGAAGGTTGTAATGTTGAAAATTGTGCTTCACGAAATGAGATTGAAAAATTAAAAACTAACATACATAGTTCTTTTAAACATGTAATTGGCGTTATAAGTGGCAAGGGTGGTGTTGGAAAATCATTTGTTACAACCATGCTTGCAGTTGAATTAAATAGAAAAGGTTATAAGGTTGGAATTTTAGATGGAGATATTACTGGACCATCAATTCCTAAAGCTTTTAATATTCATGAACAAGCAATGGGTGATGGCGTAAGTCTTATTTATCCTGCGATTACTAAAACTGGAATTAAAGTTATTTCATCAAATATGTTATTAGCACATGAAACTGATCCAATTATTTGGAGAGGTACATTAATTTCTAGCTTATTAAGACAATTTTATACGGATGTTTTATGGGAAGAATTAGATTATTTATTAATCGATATGCCTCCAGGAACAGGAGACGTAACTTTAACAGCTTTCCAATCAATTCCATTAGATGGCGTAGTTATTGTAACTTCTCCACAAGACCTTGTAAAAGTTATTGTTGAAAAAGCCTTAAATATGGCTAAACAAATGAATATAAGAGTTCTTGGATTAATTGAAAATATGTCATATGTTGAGTGTCCAAATTGTCATGAACACATTAATATATATGGTAAATCACATGCTTTAGAAATTGCTAAAGAAGAAGGAATTGAACTTCTTGGTCAATTGCCAATTAAAGTTGGTGTTAGCGATTTAATAGATGAAGGAAAAGCTGAAGAAATTAAATTCAAGGAATTTGAAGATATCGTAGAAAAAATTATTAAATAAGGAGCTTTTATGATAAGCGTAAAAGAATTTAAAGAACGAAGATATAAGTTATATAGTTTATTAGAAGACAATAGTGTTTTAATTCTTTATGCCGGTGTTGCTAAAAAAAGTAGTGCTGATGAAACATATCCTTTTTTAGCTAATCGAAACTTTTATTATTTAACTAATATTGAACAAGAAGGTTCAATATTATTAGTTATTAAAAGTGATGGTATTATTACTGAATTTTTATTTATCTCAGAATATGATGAAAATAAAGAAAAATGGACTGGTAAAAGACTTAAAAACGAAGATGCTTGTAAGATTAGTGGGATAAATAATGTATTATATTTAAATACATTTGATGCTCAACTTTCGATGATTTTAAATAAAAAAACCCACACTTTTGGTGTATTTGATAAAGTTTATCTTGATCTTGAAGCGGAAATTAAAGTTGCTGAAAGAACAACTACTAGAGAAATAATGGAAAAAATGCAAGATAAATATAAAGATTTAAGATTCTTTGATATTTATCAAACTCTTTGCGACTTAAGAGGAATAAAAAGCGCTCAAGAAGTCGAGGAAGTAAAAGAGGCCGTTGCTAAAACGAAAATTGGCCTTAATAAAATTATTCAGAAATTAAAACCTGGATTATTTGAATATCAAATGTCAGCATTATTTAAATATACTATTTCTGACTATGATAATAGCGATTTATCTTTCCCTACAATTTGTGCAAGTGGTGAGAATGCAGTTATTCTTCACTATCCAGATGGAACATCAAAAATCAAAGAAAACGATCTCGTTTTATTTGATTTAGGTGCAAAAAATAATGGATATTGTGGTGATATTTCTAGAACATTTCCTGCTAGCGGGAAGTTTAGCGACATTCAAAAAACAATTTATGAAATTGTTCTTGGTTGCAATAAAATGATTATTAAATCAGTTAAACCAGGCATTACTTTAAGAGAATTACAACAAAAAGCCGTAGACTTTATGGCAAGAAAATGTTTAGAAGCGAATTTGATTGAAAACTTAGAAGATATTAGAAAAGTTTATTATCATAGTGTTTCGCATCACTTAGGTCTAGATTGCCATGATCCAATGAATCTTACAACTCCACTTGTAAGTGGAAATATCATCACTGATGAACCTGGATTATATTTTAAAGATTTAGGAATTGGTGTAAGAATTGAAGATGATATTTTAGTTACCGATGATGGATGTTATTGTCTTTCTGGGAATATTATTAAAGAAGTTAATGATATAGAAAAAGCAATGTTATATAAGGAGTAAATTATGAAATATAAATGTTTAGTTTGTGGACAAATCATTGATAATAATGAAATGTGTCCATATTGTGGAAGTGATTCCTCTCAAATTGTTCCTATTGATTCACAAGGTAAAACAGGGCATTATCGTTGTTTAGTTTGTGGTAGAGAAACCGAAAATGGTGATTATTGCCCATATTGTGGTAGTCAACGTTTATACAATTTAGATAGTAGAAAAGTTGAAGATACTTCATCAATTAATATTCAAAATGGTGAAGAAAATTCAAGTGATAAACCTGTAGAACATCAACCATATGAGCATGTCCATTATGAAAATAAAAATTCTTTCTTATTTGATAGACCAATAGAGGCTACTCAAGCTCAACCAATATTTGATGAAAAAGAAAATAATGATGGTGAACAAGAATTTGGTGCTCCACGTATCGAAAATGATGGCGAATCCGGCGATTTAAATGATACTTTAGAAACGCTTTACTTTAAAAAATATGGTGAAGTTTTACCTTTAGATTCTATTGAAAATCCAGATCCAAATAAAGTTGATGAATTATATAAAACAGCTTTAGAGAGAGGATTTAAAATTACTCCTGAAGAAGTCGCTAATGCTTTCACTTTAAACGAAGATAATCACGTTATTGAAAACGAATTTAATAACGAAGATCATAAAGAAGTTTCTTTTGAAGAAACAAGTAGTAATAATGGTGAAAATACTGATGATGAAGAAACTGCTGCTCCAATTCAAGAAAGTCCAGTTTATATAACTCAAGAAGTTCATGAAGAACCAAGTGAATCCATGAACGAAGAAAATGAAGAACATCATGAAGAAAATCTTGAATCAGAAGAAAAACCAGTTGAAGAAGAAGTTAATCATGAAGCTCCTCAAGAAAATAATGTAGAAGAAGTGCATGTTAAAGAAGAACATGTTGAAGAAGAAAAAGTCGAACATAATGTATTAGATAAAGTTACTTTAAGAAGTAATTTATATAACTCTTTAAATTTACTTTCTTTAAAACACACTGATGAAGTTACCTTAAATTTAATTAATTTATTAAAAAATAAAATTCACGGTGAAGTTATTAAAGATTTAGATGTCTCTTTAGAAGAAGAAAAAGTAATTCTAAGTTTAGAAGATTTACTAAAATTAGGAAATCTTTCAGAAGAAGAGAGATCTTTATATAAAAAATATATGACATTATTAGATGTTTTATTTAAACAATAGTTATGATAAAGAATGTTGTTTTTGATTTTAATGGAACACTTATTGATGATGTTAAACTTTGTTTAGATATCGAAGAAGTGTTGATGATTGAAAATGGAATAAAACCATACGACCTTAAAGAATATTTAGACAAGTTCTTTTTCCCAGTTAGAGAATACTATAAATTTATTGGTATAAAAGACGAAGATTTTTTGAAATCTGCAGCTTATTTTAATGAACAATATAATAAAAGATGGGAAAAAGAAACTCATCTTTATGATGGAGTTATTGATTGCTTAAAAAAATTAAAAGAGAATGGCTATAGATTATTTGTTTTATCTGCAAGCGAAGAAAAAATTTTAATTAATCAACTTAAATTCCTTAAAATATATGAGTATTTTGATGGTGTATGTGGTGCTAGAAATGATCTTGCCTATGGAAAGATTGAGTATGGAAAAATATATGCTAAAGAAAATGATATTGTTCCTAGTGAAACAGTTATGATTGGGGATACTTATCATGATTATGATGTAGCAAATGCCTTAGGTTTTGGGTGCATTTTATTTACTAAGGGACATAATTCAAAAGAAAGACTTCTTAAAATTGGCGTTAAAACTTTTGATGATTATAGTGAACTTTTTAATATCATAAAATCTACAAAATAATAATATTTATTGTTTTGCTTATAAAAATGTTAATATTTTCATATGAAGAAGAGAAAGAATTTCCAACCTAGAGTATTTATTACCGCTCTTATTGTTTTACTAGAAATCCTACTAATTATAGGATTTTTTGTGTGTCTTATAATACTTCCACTTGGTGAATATTATGCAGCTTTACCAATAATCTTTTTACTTATTTTTGATATAGTTTTAAGTCTTTTTATCGCAAATACAAGAGTTGAAGCTGATTTTAAGATTAGTTGGCTGGTTATTATAATAGTTTTTCCTATAGCTGGTGGCGTTTTATATTTACTTTTTGCTAATAAAATGACCACTAGAAGAATGAAGAAAAAACGTATTAATATCATTGATAAATTAATGATTAGTCAAAGGCCAAATTCTATTAAAGAGTTGAATGAATTAAAAAATGAAAACGAAGATGCTAGCAAAATTGCTGATTATTTATATTTAAGTGCTTATAGTGGTTGCTATAAAAATACTGAGGTTTCCTACTATAAAATAGGTGATTTAAGTTTAAAACCAATGGTGGAAGAATTAAAAAAAGCTAAAAAATTCATTTTCCTTGAATACTTTATTATGCAATCCGGACATTTTTTTGATTCTATTTTTGATGTTTTAAAAGAGAAAGCTAAAGAGGGAGTTGACGTTAGAATTATTTATGATGATTTTGGTTGTTCTAGCAAAATGTCATCCTATTTTTATTTAGAAGTTAGAAAAGCAGGGATTAAATGTTATCCATTTAATTTCATTCGTCCATTTGTTGATATAAGACAAAATAACCGTGATCATCGAAAAATTATGGTCATTGATGGAGTTACTGGATTTACGGGTGGCATAAATCTTGCAGACGAATATATTAATATTGGTTCAAAATTTGGTTTATGGAAAGATAATTGTGTAATGTTAAAAGGACCTGCTGTTAATGGTTTAACAAATCTTTTTTTATCAATTTGGAATTTACTTGATAACCGTACTAAAAAGAAAGATATTTTAAAAGATTTCTCTATTTATTCTTATGATTTTAATAAAGCTTTTGATTTAAGAGAATCTAAAATAAGTGAAGGATTTGTCGTGCCATTTGGTGATGAACCATTTGATGGAGAAGAAGTTGGTCGTAATGTTTTTTTAGGGATGATTAATAGAGCAAATAAATATATTTATATAACTACGCCATATTTAATATTAGATGAAGAATTAATTTGTGCATTACGTTTAGCTTCAAAGTCTGGAGTTGATGTAAAAATTATTACTCCTGGAACACCTGATAAAAAAATAGTTTATCAATGCACAAGAAGTAATTATGGACCACTTTTATTAGATGGCGTAAAAATATATGAATATCAACCAGGATTTAATCACGAAAAAATGATTGTTGTTGATGGAATTATGGCTGAAACTGGAACATTTAATTTTGATTTTAGAAGTTTATATCTTCATTATGAAAATGGAATTTTCTTCTATGGCGTTAAAGAGATTAATGAAATGACGAAAGACTTAGAAGAAATGTTAAAAGATAGTAAAGCGGTAGAAACAAATAAATATCTTAATATTTCTAAATTTAAGCGTATTTATTGGTCTATTTTAAGAATTATTTCGACATTATTTTAAAGAGGTGTTTTATGGATCAAGTAGTTTGCAAACATATTACTAAGATATATGGTGATAAAAAGAAAGGTGAAGTAGAAATTGTTGCATTAAAAGATGCAAATTTTGAAATTAAAAAAGGCGAAGTTGTTGTTATTCTAGGTCCTAGTGGCGCTGGTAAGACAACGCTTTTGAATATTTTAGGAGCAATGGACACTGCAACTTCTGGTAGTTATTATTTAAGTAACAAAAATGTTACTAAAATGAATGAAAAAGAACTTGTTAAAGTGAGAAGAGAAGATATTGGATTTGTTTTTCAATTTTATAATTTAATGCCAAATCTTAATGCTTATGAAAATGTTTATTTAGCAGCTAGTCTTGTAAAAAATCCTTATGATGTTCATAAAATCTTAGAGCTTGTTGGTTTAAAAGAACGTGAAAAGAATTTCCCATCACAATTAAGCGGTGGGGAACAACAAAGAGTTGCAATAGCTAGAGCCTTAGTTAAAAATCCAACTTTATTGCTTTGTGATGAACCAACTGGTGCTTTAGATTCAAAAACTGGTGCACAAATAATTTCTCTTTTGCTTAAAGTTGCTAAAGAACAAAAGAAAACTGTAATTATTGTTACTCATAATAGAGCTATTTCTGTTATTGCAGACCGTATTATAAGAGTTCAAGATGGTAAAATAATTTCTAATGAAGTTATATTAAATCCAAAGAAAGCGGAAGATATTGTATGGTAAAAACATCGTGGGTTTTGCTTCAAAAGTTAAGAAGAGATATAACTCGAAATCTTTTGCAATTTAGTGCAATTATTTTTATTTTAATAACATGCACTTCTTTATTTTTAGGTTTAACAGCTAATGCCTATGAATTTGACCAAAGAGTTAATATTGTTTATGATGAAAATCATGGTAATTTAGCGGATGTTTGGATAACGGTTAATGAATTTAATAGTGATGATTATTCAAGTATTGCAAAATACAATAATGATGAAAATGAAACTTTAATTGAAAAAAGATTCATTACACCTGCAACCTATGATGGATATTCAACTTATGGCTTAATATATGATAAATTACCAAATATTAACAAAGCATATGAGGTTGAAACAAATAATGAATATGAAGAAAATAAAGATTTCTTTTTCTTATATGTTCCTTATGAATTTAAAACTAGATTTCCTCATTCTAAATTAGGGGATGAAGTTTCAATTTCTTATAACTCAGAAATTCTTAAAACTATTTTTTATAGTGCAATGGAAGCGTTAAAAGAAAAATATCCCTTTCCTTCTCTTTTTGAAGAAATAAATAATCACATTAATGAAGCATTTAAAGAAGATGATACAAAACTTTCTTTTAAAATTACTTCATATATGAATCAACCAGAAAATATTCAAAATGCCCAATTTAATAGTGCATATTTTATGTTAAATTCAAGATATTTTCTTTATAAAGCTGTCGATAAAATAATGTCAACATATGAAAATGATAACGAAGCCTTTACTAAATCACTTCTTGAAATGTATAAAAATAAAATATTAGATGAAAACGATGCCGATATTAATGAAGCATTGCTTAAACTTAATAATCAATACATTGTAAAACTTAATAAAAACATTAATCGAGATGATTTTATAGATAATGTTAATTCTTATTTTAGTAATAACAACCGTTTAAAATCTATTATGAATAAAGATAATTTACCTAGTAATAGTGTTATTCAAAATGATATTAAACAAGCCAAACAATTAACTTTAGTTTTCCCTATTATTTTCTTTTTAGTAGCAATTCTTGTTGTTTTAACAACAATTTCTCAAATGATTTTAAAACAACGTATACAAATTGGTACATTAAAATCACTTGGCGTCTCTAAAGGTAGAATATTATTTTATTATATGTCTTTAATGACGAGTGTAACTTTAATTGGTACGATTTTAGGGGCAATAATTGGACCTTTAACAATCGCTAAAGTAATGGATACAAAATATAAATTATTATATACTCTCCCAAAGTTTAACTATTATTGGCCAATTAAAGAAACTTTAATTTTAGTTTTTATAGTTACAATTCTTGTTTCTTTATTAACGTTAATAATTATTCATAATGAATTAAAATTATCACCAGCTGATTCAATGAGGCCAAAAACCCCTTCATATAAATTTAAAAAGACTAAAAAAGAAACTAAACACACTTCTTTAATGATGGCTTTAAGAAATATTAAAATTCATTTTTCTAAATCACTTATGGTTATAATTGGAATTATGGGTTGTACTGGATTATTAATTTGTGGATTTGGTGTTGATGATACTATAAATTATGGAAAAGACTTAGATATGAATAGTTTTTATTGTACGGATGTTAATGTAACATACAATCCTGGAGTTAAATCTTTAAAAACTGAAATTGAAAATATTGATGGTGTAACAAATTGTGAAGAATATACAATTGTTCAAGTCCAAGCATCTAATAAAGAAAAAGAAAACTTTTTAAATACCCAAATCATATATTTTGATCAATATGATTCTACTAATTTTAAATATGCCACATGGGAAAATGATGGAATTGCTATTAGTCAAACAATTGCTGAAGACTTAAATTTAAAAGAAAAAGATAAAGTTTCTTTTTCTTTAAATGGAGAAAATTATACTGCTAAAGTAAATAAAATATTCTATACATTCTCTATTAAAGGACTATTTATTTATAAAGAAACATTGCCAAATCTTGTAAATTATTCAACAAATGCTTGGGTTAATGTAAATCAAAATGAAGACACAAATAGAATATCAAGTGATATTAAAAATATTAGTGGAGTAAATTCATCCGTTACTCGTGATGAAAGAATGAAAACTATTAATGGATATGTTTCGGCAATTAGTCAAATGACAATTGTTGTTAAAACATTTGCAATAATTCTTGCAATTATAGTTTTAGTAAATCTTTCAGTCTTAAATTTTGAAGAAAGAAAAAGAGAAATTGCAACATTAAGGGTTTTGGGATTTAAGAGGAGAGAAATTGCTGCTTCTTTAATTTATGAGACAATGATTTTAACAATTATTGGTGCATTTATAGGTATGTTCCTCGGTTATCCTTTAAATTATATAGTTTTATATGTAAATAAAACTCCGCTTGTTTCATTTGCTTATTATATTGCTCCAATTAGTTATGCAATTGGCTTTATTTTATCAGTATTAACTGCACTTATTGTAAATATTGTTATAACAAGAAAAATTGATAAAATTTCAATGTCGGAATCATTAAAATCAGTTGAATAAATATTAAAGAAATAAAAAAATCCATGCGGTTCTCGCATGGATTTAATTATTTAGTTTCTTCAGCCTTTACACGTGCATCATATTTTTTACGTTCAGCTGTATTTAATATTTTCTTTCTAATACGATAGGTCTTTGGAGTAATTTCTACTAATTCATCAGAATTTATATAGTCAAGACAAGCTTCAAGAGACATTTTTCTTGGAACTTTTAAAACAACTGTGAAGTCTTTAGTAGCAGATCTTTGGTTGGTTAAGTTTTTAGTTGCACAAACATTAACGGCAAGATCAGTATCATATTTATTTTCTCCAACAACCATTCCTTCGTAGACATCAACACCTGGACTAATAAACATAACGCCTCTTTCTTCAACGTGTTGAATTGCGTAAGGTGTAGCCATACCTTTTTCAGTAGCAACTAAAACACCAATTTGTCTTTCGCCTAAATCTTTCTTTTCAAGAGGTCGATAATCTTTAAATGTATGAGAGATAATTCCATATCCTTTAGTTAAGGTTAAGAAATTTGAAACAAAACCTAATAAACCACGAGAAGGAATAACGTAATTAATCTTAGTGTTAGAATCTCCAGCATCCATATCTACAAGTTCAGCATCTCTTGTTCCTAAAGCGGTCATAATATCACCAACATAATCATTTGGAACCTCGATTGATAAGTCTTCAAATGGTTCACATTTTACGCCATCGATTTCTTTAATAATAACTTGAGGTCTAGAAACTTCGAGTTCAAAACCTTCACGACGCATATTTTCAATTAAAATACCTAAATGAAGTTCGCCACGTCCAGCAACTATCCAAGATTCTGAATTTGGAATTCTTTGAACCTTTAAAGAAACATCTTTTTGAACTTCTTTATTTAATCTATCTTGAATTTGTCTAGCGGTTAAAAGTGTCCCATCTTGACCAGAGAATGGTGAACTATTTGTACCAAATGTCATAGTCATTGTTGGCTCATCAATATGTATTGGTGGAAGTGGTTCAACTTTTGAGGTATCACAAATTGTTTCACCAACATTAATATCAGGTAAGCCAGCAATTGCAACGATGTCCCCTGCTTCAGCACTTTCAATTTCTTGTTTTTTAAGACCAAAATAACCAATTACTTTTTGAATTTTAAATTGTTTTACTGATCCATCTCTTCTTGCGCAACTTACAAGAGTACCATTTTTAACAGTACCTCTTTGAATTCTACCAATACCCATACGACCAACATAATCGTTATAATCAAGCATAGCAATTTGCATTTGAAGTGGACCATCGTGAGTAACACGTGGTTCAGGAATTTCACTTAATATTAAATCAAATATTGGATTCATGCCTGGTTCTTGGGTTGATAATAGTGGACTTAAAGAAGAAGTTCCATTTAAGGCACTACAATAAGCAACTTTAAAATCTAAGAAATCATCAGGTGCGCCAAGTTCAATAAAAAGTTGTAAAACTTCATCAACGGCTTTTTTAGGATTAGCGTTTGGTCTATCAACTTTATTGATAACAACGATTGGTTTTACATTGGCTTCAATAGCTTTTTTTAAAACAAAACGAGTTTGTGGCATTGTGCCTTCAAAAGCATCAACAAGAAGAAGACAACCATCAACCATATGCATAATTCTTTCAACTTCCCCGCCAAAATCAGCGTGCCCAGGAGTATCAAGAATATTAATTTTTGTGTCTTTATATAAAATTGAAGTCGTTTTTGCAAGAATAGTAATACCTCTTTCTCTTTCAATAGGATCACTATCCATTACACGATCTTGAATTTTTTCATTTTCTCTAAAAGTATTTGAGCATTTAAGGAGTTGATTAACTAAAGTAGTTTTGCCATGATCGACGTGTGCAATAATGGCTACATTTCTCATTTTCATAAATAAATCCTCCATTCTTTTTAAACAACGCTTAATAAAATACCATAAAAATAATCATTTTTCCACATAAATATATTATATATATTTAGTTCGTATCATTAGAAAAAAATCCATTTTCATGAAAATTTACAATAAATGCGTTTTTACTACCTTTTTTAGTTCTATTTAATTATAATGTCTAATGTTATGAGAACTAATGGAATATTAATGGCTATATCATCTCTTCCAGGAGAGCAAGGAATTGGTGATTTTGGAAAAGTTGCTTTCGAATTTGTAGATTTATTAAAATCAGCCAAAATTAAAATTTGGCAAGTTTTACCTTTAAATCCTGTTGGATATGGTAATTCTCCTTATCAATCAGAATGTGGAGAAGCTATCGATCCAATTTATATTTCTCTTGAAGAATTAAAAAATGAGGGATATTTTAAAACTCTTAAAAAATTCAATAAAGATACCGATAGAGTAGATTATGAAAAAGTAAGAGAATTTAAAGAAAAATATTTACGTTTAGCTTTTAAAAATCAAAAAGATACTTCGACTGAAGAATTTAAAAAATTCGTTCTTGAGAATAAATGGGTTGAAAATTATGCTAAATTCCATATTATTTTTTTAAAAAACAATTATTTAGAATGGAATAAATGGGACACTATTGAAAGATATGATCCTTATCAACATAAGTTTGATTATACAAAATATAAAAAGGAAATTTTATTCCTTGAATGGTGTCAATTTATTGCCTTTAAACAATATTTTAAATTAAGAGAATACGCTAATAAAAATGGAATTTTAATTATGGGAGACATTCCTTTCTATGTTGGTGGAATGTCTAGTGACGTATGGGAAAATCAAGATGATTTTTTGCTTGATGATCAAGATAATTTCACATATATTGCTGGAGTACCACCAGATTATTTCAGTAAAACTGGTCAAAGATGGGGAAATCCAATATATGATTGGGATCAACTTAAAAAAGATCATTATGATTTTTGGATGCATAGAATTTCTTGCGCAGCTAAGATGTATGATATTTTAAGAATTGATCACTTTAGAGCTTTTGATACATATTGGAAAGTTCCATCAAGTTGTAAAACTGCCGAAGTAGGTAAATGGATGAATGGACCGGGCGAAGATTTTTTCAATGAACTTAAAAAGAGCAATATAAAAATTAATATTGTTGCTGAAGATCTTGGAGATTTATTCCCATCGGTTATTGCTTTAAAAAATAAATTTAATTTCCCTGGAATGTATGTTTTGGAATTCAATTTTCTAAATCCAAAATGTGAAATTGAGCAAAATGAAATTGTTTACACCGGAACACATGATAATGATACTTTAGTTGGTTGGTATAAATCTTTAAGTGTAGAAGAACAAAATCAAGTAAAACTTAAAATGAAAGTTTTAAAGGTAAAAGGGAGAACTATTACTGAAAAATTCTTAAACTATGCTTATAGTTCTATTGCTGATTATGTTATTATTCCTATTTCTGATTTCTTATCTTTAGATTCATATTCAAGAATGAACGTTCCTGGAATTTGCGGAAGACCAAATTGGGAATTTAAACTAAAAAATTATGATGATTTTAAAAAAGTTTTACCAAATATATTAAAACTTAATACTTCATCAAAGAGAATTTAATTATGTATAATGTTGGACTTATTTCCTTAGGATGTGTAAAAAACACTGTTGATAGTGAATCAATACTTGCAATGTTACCTGCTGATGAATTTAATATTGTCACTGATTTAAATGTTGCAGACCTTATCATTATTAATACTTGTGGATTTATTTTAGATGCAAAAAAAGAAGCGATTGATGTTATTTTAAAGGCATTAGAATACAAAAAGAAAACTATTGTAATTGGTTGTCTTGTTGAAAGATATAAAAAAGACTTAATGGAAGAATTTCCTACTGTTGATGCTTTTGTAACTTTAAAAGAATATCCTAAATTACCTAAAATTATAAATAAAGTTTTAAAAAACGATGTTGTTGAAAGTGATTTTGATGTTTTTAACCGTGTTATTTCAACTCCAGCTTATATGGCTTATTTAAAAATAAGTGAGGGTTGTGATAACTTTTGTGCATTTTGTTCAATACCTTTTATTCGTGGTAGATTTCATAGTTATGATTTTAATGAATTGATAAGTTACGCTAAAGAACTTGCTAAAAATGGTGTAAAAGAATTAGTAGTTATCTCTCAAGATACTGTAAGCTATGGAAAAGATTTAAAGGACGGTTCTAATTTATATAAATTGTTAAAAGAATTAGATAAAATTGAAGGCTTAGAATTTATTCGTGTTTTATATACCTATCCAGAAGGCATAACTGATGAAATTTTAAATTTAATCAAAAATTCAAATAAAATAACTCATTATTTTGATATTCCTTTACAACATTGTTCTACAAGAATATTAAAATTAATGAATAGGCATGATACTAAAGAATCAATATTAAATTTATATGAAAGAATTAAAAAGACTGTTCCTGACGCCATTTTAAGAACAACTTTAATTGCTGGTTTTCCAAGTGAAACTAGTGATGAAGCTAAAGAATTATTAGAATTTATTAAGAAAATAAAATTTAATCATTTAGGAGTTTTTACTTATTCAAAAGAAGAAGGTACTAAAGCTAGTTTATTACCTAATCAAATAGATGAAAATGTTAAAATGGAACGTAAGGACATTTTAATGAATGCTCAAAAAAAGATTTCATATGAATTAAATAAATTAATGGTTGGTAAAACCTATAAAGCTATTATCACTAAAAATTTGGGAAATAATGAATATGAAGTAAGAACATCATTTAATTCACCTGATGATATTGATGGATCAATAATCTTACAAACTAGCAAAGAACATAATGAAGGCGAAATTGTTTATATAAAAATTAAAAACGCTTTTGTTTATGACTTACTTGCTGATGAAATTTAAATAAATAAGCATTGATAAATATTTAGAATTCATATAAAATTATTAAGCATGTGAGCTGCCCCATTAGTTAATCGGTATAACGGATCCATGGTAAGGATCTATGCGTAGTTCGACTCTGCGATGGGGCACCATTAAGGTTATAAATGTTTGATACTCTTTACTTGAACTGAACCCCATTTAGTTCACATGAAATGTATCGAATTAATTAATAGGAGGCTTAGGCTTCCTATTTTTTAATCTTTTTGTACTATAAAAAATAATCCAATCTTCTACAAGTTGAATATACTCATCTAATGATTTGATTTGATTGTTGTATAAAATTTCTTTTTTAAGAATCCCATGCCAGCTTTCCATAGGGGAATCATCTATTGGAGTGCCTTTTCTACTAATGAAATTTGGATGCCATTTGCTAAACATATTTCTTTATATTGATTAGAAGTATATTGACTTCCTTGATCGCTATGGATAATTAAGCCTTTTATGTTGCCTTCTTTTTTAATAGCTTCGGTAAGTGTTTCTATCACAAATTGAAGATTATTAAATTTGGAGATCTTATAAGCAACAACTCTTCTATCATATAAATCGAGAATAGTTGATAAATAGGCGCGTTTATTACCAAAAATTAGGTAGGTAATGTCCGTACACCATATTTGATTTTTCTTTTCAGTATTAAAATTCCTTTTAACTAAGTTTGGTCGAATATTTTCTTGTATTTTCTTATAACCATCTGAATTTCTTATTCGTTTTATATATTCATGTTTAAGACCATATTTTCTCATTATTCTTGCTATTTTTTTATGATTGAACTTTACACCATATTCAATCATTAAGCCTTCTTCAATCCTACGATATCCATATGTGCCTTTTGAACTATCGAATACCTGTTTAATAAGAATATAATCTCGATAATCTTTGTCTTCCCTATCTCTATATTTATAGTAAGTTCTTTTTGAAATAGAAAGGGCAGCACATAAATTTGAAAGTTTGTATTCTCTTAAATGAAGATTGATAAATATTATTTTTTTCTTGTGTCGTGCTTCTAAGAAGGCTTGGTATTTTTTTAATATTTCATACCTTTCTTTATAATCATCAATTGTTGGTTCTTTCTTAAGCCTGCCTGAATGAGTTTTTCTTCTATCTTCTATTAATTTTCCATCCTTACCTCTAGTATCTAGCCAATATTTAATAGTAGATGGTATTAGACCGTATTTCTTAGCGAGTGCTCTTCTACCTCCTTTTCCTTCAAAATATTCATTAATCACTTTTGCTTTAAATTCATTGGTAAATCTCTTGGGCTTAGTTTTTTTCATAAAAAAACTCCTAAGTATATTTTAACTTAAGAGGTGTCAATCTGATACTGGTGAACTAAATGGGGTTCATTTCAAACTGATAATGTTGTGTATGAAGCAACTTGGAAACTTAATGAAAATAAAGAAGAACCTACAATTAGTGATAACAATAATAGCAATAGTAATTTAATATTATGGGCTAGTGTTGGTGGTTTAGTTGTTCTTGGTGGTGGCGCAGCTATTGGTGTAGCCGTTGCAAAAAAGAAGAAAAAGAATAAATAATTAAAAACAATAAAGTATTTAGCGACTATTAGTGATAATAGTCGCTTTTTTTAATTGATTTTTTATTTTATTATCATTCAAAATATATTTTTTTAATCTTATAAATTTAATTAACTGACAAAGAAAATAAGAAATAACAATATATAATTAACCAAAAAATCTTTAATAAATTCGTCGTATAAAAGTTTATTTATTAATAAGAATATAGTAAAATGTATTCGATTTTCGAAAATTTTTAAGTAGTAATATTTTAGTTATATTAATTCTTAAAAAAGTTCCTAAATCTTTTGAATAAGGGAGAAAAAATATGGGTGTAAAAATTGTTGAAACATCTCTTAGAGATGGACATCAATCTTTGTTTGCAACTCGTATGACAACACCTGAAATATTAAGTGTTGCGAAATATCTCGATAATGCAGGATTTTATGCAATTGAGATATGGGGTGGTGCCACTTTTGACGCCTGCATGCGTTTTTTAAACGAAGATCCATGGGAAAGGTTACGTGAATGTAAGAAGGTATTGAAGCATACCAAATTACAAATGTTATTTAGAGGACAAAACATTTTAGGATATCACCATTATGCCGATGACGTTGTCGATATGTTTGTTAAAAAATCTATCGAAAATGGTATTGATATTATTCGTGTCTTTGATGCTTTAAATGATGTTAGAAATCTTGAGCAAGCCGTAAAATCAACTAAGAAGTATGGAGGAATTTGTCAAGTTGCTTTAAGTTATACAACTTCACCAGTTCATACTGTTAGTTATTATTGTAAACTTGCTAAGAAAGTTGAAAAAATGGGTGTTGACTCAATTTGTATTAAGGATATGGCTGGCGTTTTACTTCCAAATACTGCATATGAATTAATATCTAAATTGAAGAAAACTGTTAAAGTTCCAATTGAACTTCATAGTCATTGTACTGCTGGAATTTGTGAAATGACTTATTTAAAGGCTATTGAGGCTGGTGTTGATATTATTGATACAGCATTAAGTCCACTTAGCAATGGAACCTCTCAACCTTCAACTCAAGCTTTTAATCACGTTTTAAAAGGAACTATATATGATCCAAAACTTGATGAAGATTGTTTAAATCAAGCTACTCCAGTTTTAACAAAGATTAAAGATAAATATTTAGCAAATGGATTACTTAATCCTAAAGTATTATCAGTTAATCCAAATATTTTAACTTACCAAGTTCCAGGTGGAATGCTTAGTAATTTAATGAATCAATTAAAGAAGCAAAATGCTTTAGACAAATATGATGAAGTTTTAAAAGAAGTTCCACGTGTTAGAAAAGATTTAGGTTATCCACCTCTTGTTACCCCTCTTTCACAAATGGTTGGTACACAAGCTGTTTTAAATGTCTTAACTGGTGAAAGATATAAGATGGTACCTCAAGAAATTAAAGATTATTTACATGGTTTATATGGAAAAGCTCCTGCTCCTATTGATCAAGAAGTTTTACATAAAATTATTGGAAATGATCCAGTTATTACTTGTAGACCAGCTGATAAAATTGCTCCTCAATTTGAGGGATTTAAAGAAAAGTATAAGAATCTTGCAAGAAGCGATGAAGATGTATTATCTTTAGCACTTTTTGAGGGTGTTGCAACTAAATTCCTTGAAGCAAAATATCATTTAAACGAAAACAAAGATGATAATAGCGTAGAGGATTTCAATATTGTTTTCTAGGAGAATAAATGTATGGTATTTACTAAAATTGGACTCGGTGATGCAGCTATTTATTCTTTAGTTGCTATAGTTATGGTTTTTGTTGTTTTACTTATTTTAATCGGAGTTACCTATTTAATCTTTAAATGGTTAAGTTTATTTGATAGAAAAGGTAATAAAGCTCAAAAAGAAGTTAAAAATAATGAAACTGTAATTAAAAATAAAAATGACAAAGTTGAAATTAAAGATGATGATATGATGGTTGCTGTTTTAGTTGCATCTATTGATTATCGTAATGAAATCAAAAAAGATGTGAGAGTTGTTAGTGTTAAAGAAATTAAATAAGGAGAATTTATATGAAAAAATATAATGTTAAAGTTAATGGTAAACTTTATGAAGTTGAACTTGAATCTGTTGAAGATGTAAAAGGTAGTGTTGTTGAAGAAAAGAAAGTTGAAGAAAAACCTGCTGCTAGTCAAAGTCAACCTGTAAATAATGGTAGTGGTAAACAAGTTTTAGCACCAATTGGTGGAAACGTTATTAGAGTTGATGTTAAAGTTGGTGATAAAGTTAAAAAAGGTCAATGCTTACTTGTTATTGAAGCAATGAAACTTGAAAATGAAATTGTTGCTCCTGTTGATGGAACAGTTGTTTCTTTAAATGTTGCTAAAGGCGCTAGTGTAAATACTAAAGATTTATTAGCGGTTATTGGTTAATTTTATGTGGGAGACAATTGTAGAGATTGTCAATGGAATTTTAAGTGAGTCTGGTTTTGCAAGTTTCTTTGTAAATGATGGTTGGAAAAACCTCATTATGATTGCTATTGCCTGTGTTTTATTCTTCTTAGCAATCAAAAAACAATACGAACCATATTTACTTATTCCTATTGCAACTGGTATTCTTCTTGTCAATTTATATCCAGGCATTATGGTTGGATACAATAAAGACACAGGTGAATTTTTAGGAAATCCAGGTTTATTTGATTATTTATATCTTGGTGTTAGATATGAAATTTATCCTTGCTTAATCTTCTTAGGAATTGGTGCGACTACTGATTTCGGTCCATTAATTGCTAATAAGAAAACGATGTTACTTGGTGGTGCTGCGCAAATTGGTATTTTTGCCACATTCTTAGGTGCTATTGGCATATTTGGTATGTCTTATGAAGAAGCGGCATCTATTGGTATTATAGGTGGCGCAGATGGTCCAACAGCTATTTTGGTTACAACAAAACTTGCTCCTGAATTACTTGGTGCTATTGCTGTTGCTGCTTATTCATATATGGCTCTTGTTCCAATTATTCAACCTCCAATTATTAGACTTTTAACTACTAAAAAAGAACGTGCTATTAAAATGGAACAACTTAGACCTGTTTCAAAAAGAGAAAAGATCATGTTCCCAATTATTGTTACAATTATCACTGTTTTAATTGTTCCAGCATGTGCTCCATTAATTGGTATGTTAATGTTTGGTAACTTAATTAAAGAGAGTGGCGTTGTACCAAATCTTGTTCATACTGCTGCTAATTCGTTACTTTATATCGTAACTATTTTACTTGGTGTAAGTGTTGGTGCTACAGCTACTGGTAGTAATTTCTTAACACTTCAAACAATTCAAATCTTTGCTTTAGGTATTTGCGCATTTGCTTTATCTACTGCCGGTGGTGTTTTAGGTGGTAAAGTCATGTGTCTTTTAACTCATGGTAAGGTTAACCCAATGATTGGTGCTGCTGGTGTTAGTGCAGTTCCAATGGCAGCTAGAGTTGTTCAAAAAGAAGGTCAAAGAGTTGATCCTGAAAACTTCTTATTAATGCATGCTATGGGACCAAATGTTGCTGGTGTTATAGGTAGTGCAATTGCCGCTGGTATCTTGCTTACTTTAGCAGGAATCTTGTAATGGATAAAAATAGAAAAGCTATAAGAAGCATCGCAAAAATGGCGATGCTTCTTGCATTATTAATAGTTAGTAGTTATATTTCAATAAATACTGGAGTATTAAAGTTTACTTTACAACTTTTAGTAATCTTTATTATCGGACTTTGTTCTACGATGTTAGAATCGGTAATTATTGTATCTTTATATATTATATTAGGAGTATTAGGTTTACCTATATTTGCTAATTTCGGTGGGGGATTTGCTTATCTACTTAGTCCTACATTTGGATTTGTATATAGTTTCTTAATTGGTGTTATGGTTATGCAAGTCATAAAAAACGCTTTTAGGAAAATCCAAAAATATAAAATTTTAGAATATACATTAATGTGTCTTGCTTGTTTATTTGTTGTCTATCTTATTGGACTTATTCATTTTTATTTCGTTTATAATTATTATCTCGATAAAAGTTCCACATTTGGTAATGCAATAATGCTTACTGTAGTGCCTTATATTCCATTTGATATTTTAAAAATAGTTGTAGCAATAATTACAAAATTAACAATTGATAAAATATATGAACATAAAGTATCTAAAGTTCAATGAAATTGATTCAACAAATTTATATTTAAAAGAAAATTATCAATCGCTTGATAATTGGACAATTGTTGAAGCTAAATATCAAAGTGCTGGTCGAGGAAGATATACTAGAAAGTTTTTAATTGATTATGGAAAAGGTTTAATGGAATCTATTTTATTAAAAGAAGAATTTGCCTTTCAGAATGCGGATTTAATCTCAATTATGATTGGAGCCGCTCTTAGTAAAACTTTAGAAAGTTATGGAGTAAAAAGCTCTATTAAATGGCCAAATGACGTTCTTGTTAATGATAAAAAAATTTCTGGAATATTACTTGAAGGCGTATCTACAAGTAAGATGGAAGCATTGATTTTAGGAATTGGTATTAATATTAATCAAGACGCTTTCCCTAAAGAATTAGATCATGCTATTTCATTAAAAATGGTTATTAATAAAGAGACTTCTATTAATAATTTTTCCGATTTATTTAATGGAACTTTTATTAAACTCTATGAATCTTTTAAGAATAATCATGATAAATCATTTATAGATTATTTAAATTCTAAATTAGCTTATAAAAATGAAGAAGTATATGGCGAAGTTAATGGGGAAAAACGAAAAATTAAGATTTTAAAAATTGAAGATGATGGTTGTTTATTAGTTGTAGATAATGAAAAATTAATAAAATTAAGAAGTGGAGAATTATCTTTTCATGGATGCCTTTAATAAGAATATAAATAATGAAAAAAAGAAAATAAGACGTTATAAAAACCCATATCGAACAGGTGAAGATATTGATATGTTAAGAGAAAATAATTATGAGCGAAGCAAGAAACGTAATGAATATGGGGATTTAAATATTTGCGATAAAAATATTGATGGCGCATAAAAAAATGATGGGATATACCCATCATTTTTATTTATTTTTTGCGAATTTTAAGAATTGTTTTGTTCTTTCTTGTTTTGGGTGTTCAAATAACGTCTTGCTATTACCTTCTTCGACGACATAACCACCTTCAATTAAAATAGTTTTATTTGATACGTTTTTAGCAAAGTGCATTTCGTGAGTTACAACAACCATTGTCATACCATCTTGAGCAAGTTTTTTCATAACTTCTAATACTTCGCCAACCATCTCTGGATCAAGAGCACTTGTTGGTTCATCAAATAATAAGACATCAGGATTCATACATAAAGATCTAGCAATGGCAATTCTTTGTTTTTGTCCACCAGATAATTCACTAATTTTAGCGTTTGCACGATCTTTCATGCCAACTCTTTCTAGATTTTTTAAAGCAATTTCAGTTGCTTCTTCTTTACTTCTTTTTAAAATTTCTCTTTGAGCAATTGTACAATTTTTTAATACATTCATGTTATTAAATAGATTAAATGATTGAAAAACCATACCTATTTTTGCACGAACTAAATTTATATTTACACCTTTCGTTTCTTCTTTAATTTTTTTAATATTTTCTTTATGAATTAATTTCTCTTTATCTAAGTTATTTCCTATTAAACCTTTTTTAGCTTTATGATAACGGACGTTTTCACGATGAATTAAATTAGATCTTGATGCGTCTATTCTTTTATCTTTAAAATAAATTGCGCCACTTGTAGGGTTTGTTAAACGGTTTATACAACGAATAAGTGTAGATTTTCCACTGCCAGATGGTCCAATAATACAAATAACATCCCCTTTATAAATATCAAGACTAATATCTTTTAATACTTCAACGTTTTTAAATGTCTTCGAAATATGTTGAATTGAAATAATAGGTTCCATAATTAGTTATCTTGAACTCCTTTCAGTGGTTTTCTAAAATATTTAATTTTAAATATCTTTTTGCCATCTAATTTATTAGTAATAAGTTTAAATATAAGTGTTGCTAAAAGTGTTAAAAGAAGATAAATAGCAGCAATTATAATATAACCTTCAACCATAAAATAATTTTTACTTGTTGCAATAGAAACTGATAAGAAAAGTTCTGTAACACTAATAACGTTTAAAACAGAACTATCTTTAACATTAATAATGTATTCATTAGCTAAAGTTGGTAAGCAATTCCTTAAGGCTTGAGGAAGAATTACTAAAATAAAGCTTTTAAATTTAGACATTCCTAAGCTCTTAGCTGCTTCTTCTTGTCCTTTATCTAAGCCATTTAAACCAGCTTGAATATCTTCTCCCATATATGCGCCAGTATTTAAAATAATAACGATTAAGCCACAAATTAACCATCCATCAAAAATTGGCACACCTGTTAATATTAAATTCCAATTTAAACCAATTGCTGCACAACCAAACTTAAATATCAATGCTTGAACCATCATTGGAGTGCCTCTTAAAACAATTGAATAAATTTTACAAAGACCTTTGATTAGATATTTTAAAGCTTTAACAATATTATAATCATCTTTATGTACTTTAATATTTTTTCCTAAAGCTAATAAAATACCAATTAATAAACCAACTAAACTTCCAACAATTGCTAAAATTAAAGTTGAAATTAAACCATTTAAGAAGGTAGTCCAATAATTCTTTAATAAGTAACTTATTTTAGAAAGAGTATTCATTACAACAGGATTTTCACTTCGATGAAGAGCTTCTTCCATGAGGCTTTCTCTTGTAGATTTATCGATTTTATTCAAGGCATTATTTATTTTATCTTGCAATTCAGTATCACCTTTTTTAATACCGATTGAAACACCTAATTCACTAGCTCTTTCACCTAATATTTCTTGAGAAATTCTTACAACTGCTAAATTTGAATTACTACCAACAATTGATTTAGCAACTGGAAGTTCGGCAGTCATACCAAATATTGCTCCGCTTGAAACTTCAATAGCAGCATTTGGAAAATTAGTAACAGGCTTACTATGGACAGCACCAAACTTAGAGACAAATATATCAATTAAATCATCAGTAACAGTGCTAATTTGTGAAACAAGACTTTTTCCTTTTATAAAAGAGGCAAATTCACTTTCAGTTAAGATTCCATCTTTTGCATTACTTTTTGCAACAACTAATGCAAGTTCGCTTCGATAATATTCATTAGTAAAATCTATTGAAAGTCTTCTCTCTTCGGTATCAGTCATACCAGCAATTACGGCATTTATTTCACCACTTTGTAACGAAGGAATAAGCGAATCCCAATCCATCTTTTTAATAACTACTTGCATGTTTTGATATTCACCAATTAGTTTTGCAATTTGAATATCATATCCATCAGCAAATTGATTTGCCTTTCCATCGATTGGAAGAGTATATTGATTAGCATTTGTTTCTGTCCAATTAAATGGAGCATAGTCGCATTCAAGACCAACAATTAATTGAGTTTTTTCTTCTTGATTGTTTAAAGAAGTTTCATTTTTCTCATTATTTGAATTACAACAAGTTAAAAACAATATTGAGAAGAATGAGATAAATAAATAAAGTAACTTTTTAAACTTTTTCATCTTAAAATTCTCCTAATAAATAAGAAAGAGGTTGCACGCTATCGTGCAACCTCTATTAATTTTAAGAAGAGCAAAATAGCGCCAAGTTTCCTTTTTTTGAAACAAGAGTGTATAAACTGTTAGTAAATACCCCAATCAATTAAATTGCCATTTAACGATTTCGGCTACCTTACCTTTCCTTAATTTCTTTGAATGCCTTCTCCGTTAAGTACTCTTTTGTGTAGCTCCTCTATCCTTTTATAAAATATATAACTTTTATTAAAAAATACAAACATTTTTTTATAATTTTTTTAATATTTTAAAAAATAATTTAAAAAAGTAAATTTCATGTAATAATATAGTCATGAAAATAAATTTATTAATGTGTGGAAATAGTAAAATATTTGATGGGTTATTACTTGAGATTTTGTCATATATTAAATATAACAAAGAAGAAACGGATTTATATTTAATAACAATGGATTTAAGAGAAATTAACAAGAATTTTACACCAATTAGTGAAGAACAAAAGACTTTTTTGGAGAAGATTTTAAAAAGAGGCAACGATAAAAATAAAATATATTTAATTGATATGAAGGATGTTTTTCTTAAAGAAATGGAAAATTCACCTAATATGGCAAATTTTTATACACCATATACTATGCTTAGACTTTTTGCTGATTATCTTCCTAATACTCTTGATAAGATTTTATATTTAGATTGTGACTTAATGTTTTTAGGTAAAATAGATGATTTATATAATACAAATATTGATAATTATGAATATGGTGCCGTAAAAGATGTACTTGGCGAATATTTTATTGGTGCAGATTATCAAAATGCAGGAGTTATTCTTTTTAATTTAAAAAAATGTCGAGAAACTGGTTTATTTAAAAAAGCACGTTTATTATGTAAAACAAAAAAGATGGCTTTTTTAGATCAGGATGCATTAAATCATTCAGTAATAGAAAAATATTTTTTACCATATATTTATAATGTTCAAAGAAATATGAAAAAAGGAACAATAATCAAACACTTTTGTAAAACAATAAGATGGTTTCCTTTTTATCACACAAAAAATATTAAATCATGGCAAATTGATGAAGTTCATAAATCATTAAAAATTTTTTGTTTTGATGATATTTATGATGAATATAAAAAATTAAAGAAAGAAGAGCCTAACGTTTTTTAATTTTACTCCATAATATTGTTGTTATGGTTGCGGGTATACCAATTATAAATAGTATCCAAACATTTAAATTAGCTAAAACTAAAACACTTAAATAAATTGAGGTAATAAGAGTCCATATTAAAATTGTTACTAAAAAATATGTAAATTTACTTTTGCCCCAAATTCCATTAAAAACAATTATAACAATTGTTGAAAATGGAACAGCCCAAATAAACGATAACCAAGCATTAATATTTAAGAACACATTATAAAAAACATAGATAATCGTCGCAATTGTCCAAATAGTAACAAATGATAAAAGAGTAACAATTAATTTATTTATTTTGTTTTCTTTAGGATCGTTTATTGGTTTTATTTGAGTTATATTTTCATTTACTAATTGATCTAAAGTAATTCCATAAAAATTACAAATCTCCATAAGATTTTCAATTGATGGTAGGGCATCTCCATGTTCCCATTTAGAAATGGCTTTATCCGAATAATTTAATTTGGTCGCTAATTCAGCTTGTGTCAATTTTTGCTTTTTTCTTAATTCAGTTAGGTTTTTACCAATCAATTTTTTAATCTCGTTCATATTTTTATTCTACTATATATAATATTAACTTCAATATTATTTATGAGAATTATTGTTTTTTAAAATTGACTATTAAGTCAATAAAATATTTATTTTTTAATAAAAATAGTGATTTAATCATTATTTTTTGTATTACATAATATAAAAATTATCTTATAAAAATCATCTCTCTTAAAATTAGAGTTTATTTTCTCTTTTATTTATAGTGAGTAAAATTTTAATCACTAATAATTTTTATTAAGTTAAAGGATAATTACTCTAGGAGAAAAGAGAATGAAATTTCCAAAGACTATTTATTATAGCGACGAAGTAAATGATGAATTTAGTGGATTTAAAGTTCGTGATTATAAACTTAGTGAAAACTATGTTTATATTCATAACAATGTAATTTATAAGTTTTTTGCATCTATTGTTTATCGAATTATTATGATTCCATATGCGTTCTTTTATTTAAAACTAAAATATCGCTTCAAAATACACAACCGAAAAATATTAAAGAAGTTTAAAAATTCTGGATATTTTCTATATGGAAATCATACAAATATTCCTGCTGATGCATATATTCCAAATATGATTTCGTTCCCAAAAAGAAATTATGTAATTGTTAATAGCCAAAATTTTGCTATTCGTGGGACAAGGACTTTTTTAGCGATGTGTGGAGGAATTCCTATTGCAGATTCTTTTAAAGGTTTTAAAAACTTTATTGAAGCAATAGAAAAAAGATCGGTCAATAAAAACTCAATTACGATTTATCCAGAAGCTCATGTTTGGCCATTTTACACAAAAATAAGGCCATTTAAATCAACTTCATTTAAATATCCAATTCAGTTTAACGAGCCATCATTTTCTTTTACTATAACTTATCAAAAAAGAAAATATTCAAAAAAACCTAGAATAGTTGTTTATCTTGATGGTCCATTTTATGCAAATTATGACTTAAGCCCAAAAGAGAGAAAAGAAGATTTAAGGAATAGAATATATAACAAAATGGTAGAAAGAAGTAAAAATAACAATATTGAATTAATTAAATATATTAAAAAGGAGTCTAATTTATGAACTACGATTTAACTAAGTTAACTTTGATTTATAGTTTGTTTGGTTTTTTAATTTTAATAGGAGTATGTTTAATACTTTATTTACCAAGATTAATTGCTTGGTTTGCCCCATTAAAAAAACAAAAACATTTTATTAATGATAAAAAGAATAGATTTGCTATTTTAGTGCCAGCAAGAAACGAATCAAAAGTAATTGAAGGTCTTTTAGATGATTTAAAAAACCAAACTTATGATCATGATTTTTATGATGTTCATATTATTGTAAAAGATAAAAATGATAAGACCATTGAAATTGCTAAAAAATATCGAAATACAATCGTTCATATTGTTGAATCTCAAAAATGTAAAGGCGATGCATTAAACAATGCAATTCATGATATTTTTAAAGTTTATGGTAGAAAATATTATGATGCCTATCTTGTTATGGATGCTGATTGTTGGATGGATAAAAATTGTTTAGAAGAACTTAATAATGCCTTTAAAAGTGGAAGACAAGTTATTCAATGTAAAAAACTTGTTAAAAATTATTATATGGAAAATAAAAAAATATCCTTACAAGCTGCCTGCAATGGAATAATTTGGACATTAATTGATGAGATGGGTAATAGATTTAAATCAGATCACAATATAACTGCGATGACGATTGGAACAGGTATTTGTTTTAGAAATGATGTTATTAATAAAATTGATGGATGGCCTTATAATCAAACTTTAACTGAAGATATTGAATTTATGTTTGATGCGTGTTTAAGAGACTTTACAACATATTATTGTTCTTATGCAAAAATATATATGGAAGAAGCTCCAACCTTAGAAGACACAAATAAAAGAAGAAATAGATGGATGAATGGCGTTTGTTCATCTAAAAGAATATATAATCGTCGATTAAGTGATGAATGTATTACTTTAAAAGAAAAAATAAATAGATATTATTGTAAAGCCTTGTGGATTGTTTATTGGCTTATTGGTTTATCGGTTGTTTATTTTATTTTAAATGCCTTAATTAGTGTTTATTTATTAATTATTTTAAGCGACCTTGTATGGTTTTCTTTACTAAATTGTTTAGTGAGTTTTGGAATTATTTTCCTTAGTTTCTTTTTAATGACATTATGTGCCATGATAATTGATAACAAAAATATAAAACTAAAATGGTACAACAAATTATTACTTTTATTTACACACCCATTCTTTTATATGGGATATATTAAGATTGTATTCAAAGCATTGTTCTTAAGAAAAAATAAAGGTTGGGAAGTTATTCAAAGAATTGAGGACGTCAAAAAATGATGAAAAAATTTATGGGAGATAGAGCTCCTGTTATTAAAAAAATAAATGAACTTGAAAAGAAAGGTGAATTTAGCACACATATTGATCCGATTCATTATGAATCTATTATTCCTGTTACTGAAAAATTTCCTTATATTAAAAAAACACTAAAATTAAAGATGAAATTTTGGTTTTTAGATAATTTTATAGTAAAACCATATTCTTTTTATGAAAATAATTTTGTTATGAAAACAAAAGTATATGGAAGAGAAAATTTAAAAGGAATTAAAAATGCAATAGTAACATGTAACCATGTTTATATGTTTGATTGTTTATGTTGTAAAAGAGCTTTGAAAGGTCATAAATTAAGAATAACTGCTGGTTGGTTCAATAATATGAATTCTTTTCTTGGTGAATTAATGAGAGCTGATGGAATGATGCCAATTCCTAAAGACGTAGGTGCTTTAAGAAAATTTAATGAAGCTTTATCTATTTTATTAAAGAAGAATAACTATATATTATTTTATCCTGAAACAGCTGAATGGTGGATGTATGAAAAACCTCGTCCATTTGCTAAAGGAGCATTTTATTATGCATCTTTAAATAATGTACCAATTATTCCTTTATTTATTTGTTTTAAAGATAATAAGAAGGCTTCTGATAAAAATTTTAATATTAAACAATTTAATATCTTTATTTTAAAACCTATTTATCCAAAAAAAGAATTAGGTGTTAAAGAAAATACTGAATACTTAAAAAACGCAGCTTATGAAGAATGTGTTGAGCAATACGAAAATTTTTATCATAAAAAGCTAGAATTCTTAAAATAAGCATTTTTATATATATTTTTTATAGATATATTGATTTTTTAGTATGTCTTATTTATAATAATTATCAATAAGGAGGCACTTATGCAAAGAGAAACTTCTCAAAGGAGAGTTATTTTAAATGAAATGCATATGTTAGGTCACGCTAAAAAAAGTGAATTTATAAAGCATATTCAAAGTAAATATCCTGGGTTTAATCTTGCAACAATTTATCGAAATTTAGAGTCTTTATGTGATGATAATTTATTAAGAAAAGTATCTTCTAATCTTGATGAAGATATTTATGAAGATACAACAAAAGAATTACATGATCACTTTATTTGTTTAAATTGTGGAAAGATTATCGATATTAAAAATAAATCTTGTTTAGATTCGTTTCTTGATGATAGTGGAAACCTTATTAAATCAAAATCCATTACATATTATGGAATATGTAAAGATTGTTTAAAAAAGCAAAAGGATTTATAGCTTTGTATAGGAGGGTTTTATATGAAAAGATACAGATGCTTAATTTGTGGTATTGAATTTGAAAGTGATGAGGAGAATCCAGTTTGCCCTGTTTGCGGAGCAAGTGGTGCTGATGTTGTTTTAATTGAAGATGAAACTAAAGAGGAAAATAAAAATGGAAAATAAATATAAAGGAACTCAAACTGAAAAGAATTTATGGACTGCTTTTGCTGGAGAGTCACAAGCAAGAAATAAATATACATATTTTGCAAGTGTTGCTAAAAAAGAAGGCTATGAACAAATTAAGGCAATTTTTGAAGAAACTGCCGCTAATGAAAAAGAACATGCTGAACTTTGGTTTAAAGAACTTGGACAAGTTGGCGATACTAAAGAAAATTTAAAAGCCGCTGCAGCTGGTGAACACTACGAATGGACCACTATGTATAAAGAGTTTGCTGAAACTGCTGAAAAAGAAGGTTTTAAAGAACTTGCTGCTAAATTTAGAATGGTTGCCGAAGTTGAAGCAAATCATGAAAAACGTTATCTTAAATTATTAGAAAACGTTGAACTCATGAAAGTTTTCACTAAAGATACTGATATTACAATTTGGAAATGCAGAAATTGTGGATATATCTATGTTGGTAAATCTGCTCCAAGCGTTTGTCCATGTTGTAAACATCCACAAAGTTTCTTTGAAGTCGAAGCTAATAATTATTAATATAAATCTCATATTAAAAAACTTAAAAAGGGTGTTAAAGCACCCTTTTTATATGTGATTTTTATCAAATTGATTAACATTCAATTTTTGATTTATTATAATAATTAAAGGAGAATTTATTATGTTAATTGAAACATTAAGAAAAGAAAATATGTTAGCTCTTAAAAATCATGATCAAAGCAAAAGAGCAGTATTAGGTGTTGTTATTAATAAATATATGGTTGCTGGATATGAGGCAAAAGCTAAAGGAAAAGAAATTGGTGATGCTGAATTAGTGGCAATTATAAATAAAACCTTAAAAGAACTCGAAGATGAGAAAAATGGATATCTTGAAGCTAATAAGGAAGAAGAAGTTAATAACATCAATCATCAAATTGATGTTATAAAAGGTTATCTTCCAAAAATGATGTCTGAAGAAGAAATTAAAAATATCATCAACTCTTTAGAAGATAAATCTGTACCAAGTGTTATGAAATATTTTAAAACTAATTATGCTGGTAAAGTTGATATGGGACTTGTTAATAAGATTTTAAGAAGTCTTTAAGAAATTGGTCCTTGTTTAAAGCTTAATTAATTCGTATAATTATATTCGCTATTATTTTAGCGAATATTTTTGGGGGTATAGTTTAATGGTAGAGCAACGGTCTCCAAAACCGCTGATGAGAGTTCGATTCTTTCTACCCCCGCCATTATGAAAGCATTAGTTTGATACAGTAAAATGTATTGAACTTTTTTATTTTTAGGTGAGTTCAATTTCTACCGTTGGCTCGAACTTGCGAACTTTGATACATTGGTAAAAAATTCATGGAGGCTTTGCAGCTCTTTTTATATAAGAATTTATAGATTTGAAACATCAATAATCGAACAAAAATATAAGAAAGATAATAAAAGAAATATTTATAAACAATTATGAGTGTTATGGGTATAGAAGAATCAAAAACGCTCTTAAAAACATCTATAAAATTAATATTTCAGAAAAAGGTAGTTATTAGGCTACTGAAACAAGATGGTTTGAAAGTTTACGTTTATAAATCGCGTTTAAAATATTCATCTTATAAAGGTGAAATATTGCCAGAGGTCGAAACATAGTTAATAGAAAATTTATTATTTGTAAACCTTACAAACAAGCACTAACCGATATAACTAAATTCGCGTTAAAAGATGGAAAAGTATATCTATCCCCTCTGATAGATTGCTTCGATGGAGTTCAAATCAATTGGACTATTGGTAAGTCTCCAAACAAAGGACTAGCTAATACAATGCTAAAAAATGCACACCTTATTGTTGGAAAATCTAATTTACTAATACATAACGATAGAGGTTCCCATTATAGGCACGATCCTTGGATATTTCTTATGAATTAATATGCTTATAAAAAATTGATGTCAAAGAAGGGATGTTCTCCAGACAATTCAATGTGCGAGGGATTCTTTTGAATAATAAAAAAAGAATTCTTTTATCCAAGAGATTAGAAAGATACAACATCCGATGAATTTATTATTGAACTGAACAAATATCTAGAATGGTTCAAAAATAAGCGAATAAAGAAAAGATTAAGTTATTTATCTCTAAAGGATTTTATGCTAAATTATCGACAAATATAGTCTAAAAAATATCTGTACTTCCTTTCCTAAATTATTATTCTGCCAAATACAAGTTATTTTTAAAAATGAATTTAGTTTAATAATTACCAACAAAGAAACATAAATATAACTGGAAATTGTTTTTTTCTTTATTTTGACATATAATAGTGGCAAATATTGACACATGTGTCAAAAAATGGTGGTTATATGGAAATTAAAAGAGATAAATACTTAAATGATTTAATAATTAGAAAAAATAATGGTTTAGTAAAAATTATTACTGGAATAAGAAGAAGTGGGAAGTCTTATCTTTTGAATAATCTTTTCTATGATTATTTGCTTAAATGTGGAGTGAATGATGATCATATTATAAAATTTGCCTTTGATTCTGCTGATGATTTGGATTTAATTGGTGAAGATTTTATTGAACTTGAAAAAAACGAACAAAAAGTTAATCCTAAAAAATTTTTAACTTATATTAAATCAAAAATTTTAGATGGCGAAACATATTATTTATTGTTGGATGAGGTTCAAAATCTTGGATCTTTTGAAAGTGTTTTGAATGGATATTTAAGGGAAAAAAATATTGATATATATGTAACGGGTTCTAATTCTAAATTTTTATCAAGTGATATTATTACAGAATTCGAAGGTCGTGGTGATGAAATTCATATTTTGCCATTATCATTTAGTGAATATATTTCAATATTTGATGGTTCAAAGGATGAAGCATATGAACAATATTCCATGTTTGGAGGATTGCCTCTTGTTGCATTAATGAGCAATAATGAACAAAAAAGTAAATACTTGATTACTCAATTAGAGAAAGTGTATTTAAAAGATATTATTACACGTAATGGTTTGAAAGTTGATTCTAATATAAGAGAGTTATTAGATGTAATTGCTTCAGATATATCATCATATACTAACCCAACTAAGTTAGAAGATTCATTTAGAAGTGTAAAGAAGGTTTCTATTGCAAGATCGACTATAGAAACATATATCAACTACTTTATTGATTCGTATTTAATTTCGAAGTCAATTAAATACAACATAAAAGGGAAAAAATACATTTATACTCCATATAAATTATATTTTGAGGATATTGGTTTAAGAAATGCAAAACTTGAGTTTCGACAAATAGAAACAACTCATATTATGGAAAACATAATTTATAATGAGCTTAGATATAGAGGCTTTAATGTTGATGTTGGTGTAGTAGAATCAAGAGAAAGAGAAAATGGCAAAGAATTAAGAAAGTATTATGAAATTGATTTTGTTGCCACATTAGGTAGTAAAAAATATTATATTCAATCCGCTTATGATATTCCTAACCAAGATAAATGGATACAAGAAACAAAATCATTTGATAAAATAACTGATTCTTTTAAAAAGATTATTATTGTTAGAAATCCAATTGTTCCAAGGCAGAGTGAAAAAGGGTATTTAATAATAAGTTTATTTGATTTTTTACTTAATCAAAATAGCTTAGAGTTATAAAAAGTTTTATTTGGAAAATTAATTACGATTATTTTAATAACATTGCTAGTAATTGATGCTACTGTTACGTCTTTTAACTTTAGCGATAGTTATTAAAACGCGGATAAAATGTAATTATTTTACGCTAAAAATTGTAATTGGGACAACTTAGAAATATACTCAACTCAATTATTAACGTGATGAGATCAGTTACTTTTTTATTTTATATCGTGCAGCAATTGGATATTTTGAGTTTTTAGGTTATTAGCGCAAAATAAGTACTAAAAAAGGAGATAAGAATCTAAGTTAAGATTCTTATCTCCTTTTTATAATTATTTATAGTAATAAAAATTGATTAGATTTTATAAAGCAAAATCAACAGCGTTTTGATAATCTGTTTTATTATTGTAAATAAGAACGAATGGGAAAGAGACGATTGAAAGGAAAATTGAAACTATAAGCGCCAATATAAAGACACATGCACCTAAAATAAAGCCTATTATAGCAAAAATAAGTTTAACAGTAATTAACCAAATTATACCATCTAAATCTAAACTGAAAATTAAACCTGGCCACCTTATTGTTAACTTTGAAAAAGTTGCGAAAAAATTGAGTATATAAGAACAAGACACTAAACAATAAAGTAAACTGAAGAACGCATAACCAGATAATAGAGCAAAGATCCATGAATAAGAAGGACTAACAGCAGTACGTGCTTCTTCGTTAATTAATAATATTAATAAAGTAATTATAAATGCAAGAATTCCTGCAACGGTAGCCCATACAAACGATCTTTTTTTAACTCTAGCAACTTTTCTAGCCATTTTATCTGCTAATCTTTTATTTCTTTCATCTTCTAGAGTTTCTAAACATTCTTTATGATAAAAAGCCTGCCTATATGTAGCGCATCTACCACGAAGAGCAGGTGTAACTTCTACATCTTGCATAACCAAGTCATCGTTATCAAGTATTGGCTTATTACAATACTCACAATAGTGAGTTTCTTTAGGTTGAACAATTACTGTTGGAGTTTCCTCTTTTGAAGATGGTTTTTTATTTTCTTCTACACTTTCATTATCGTTTATTAAGCAATCAACTGTACAATCAAAGATTTTTGCTAATTCTTTTAATGTTGCAATGTCAGGTTCGTTTTCATCGCGTTCCCATTTACTAATTGTTTGAAAAGCAACATGCAGTTCATCAGCTAACTCCTTTTGCGTTATTCCTTTCTGATTTCTTAGACTTTTGATTTTTTCACCAATTTTCATAATTTTTTCCTCCTTCAATATTCTAACTTTATTAGCGAATAAATAGCATAACTAATAGCGAGAAAAATTCACTTTAAACGGGAATTACACAATTTTTAAACAAAATTATGTGGTTTTTGACATTTTATCACTAAAGCAGAAGAAGCATTTTAAAAAAACAAAGTATTATACTTGTTGTTTCTGAAAATCGAAAAACCAATACTTATGGCTTATATCCACAAACAAATGTAAATGATGCTGCGACAATTAATGCATTAAGCACAATAACCACTCCTAAGTCAAATGGTTGGTTTTTATATAATAATGAATATTATTCAAAATTAGTAGCTAAACTAGATGCTAAAGATTATAAGTTTGATAATAGAACAAATATTATTAATGGAGTAACGTATTGGTTTAAATGTGAACTTATTACTTGGAATGTTTTAAGTAATAAAAAGGGCGAATATTTTATTTTACTTCTATATTATTGAATGCTTATTACTATGATGTTGATAGTAACAATTATAAAGATAGCGATATTCGCACATGGTTAAATAATGATTTTTATAATACTGCCTTCACTTTAGGAAATGAATATATTCAAACAACAACAGTTGATAATTCTAGTTTGACTACGCATTATGCAAGTAATCCATATGCATGTGAGAATACTCAAGATAAGGTCTTTTTATCTAGTTATAAAGATTACACAAACAGTGCATATGGTTTTGGTGTAAAACCTATTGACGATGACAAAGCTAAAGAATGTAAACCTACTGATTATGCAAGAGTTAATGGAGTCTTTTGTTATCATGGATCTGCTTATTTATACAAATGGTTGTTATTGGACTCGTTCCCCATATGATTCTTCCACTTCTGATGTATCAATTGTTTATAGTAATGGTGTTCTTGCTTGGAGCATGGTAGCTAATGATTCTTCTTGTAGTGTGCGCCTTGCCTTTCAATCAAAATTTAATTGTTTATAAAACTATAAATTAATTTTTAAGGTTATTAATAAACTCGATATGAGTATCGAACAATTTATTAATAACCTTTTTTAAAAACTTTTATTTACAAATTAATAGATTTTTTAATTTTATAGTTTTAAAACTATAAAGATAAATATTCATAAAATTTATTATAAATTACACTTTTAATGTTATATTTCTTGATAATGCAACTATTAGTTGACAAATTGAAAGTTGTGGATTGATGTTTAGCAATTATTTAACGTGTTAAAATAATGTCAGTTAAAAAAGGAGTTTTGAAAATGAAATTTGCAGATAAACTTATCTCTTTAAGAAAGAAAGAAGGTTGGTCACAAGAAGATCTAGCCAACAAGATGAATGTTGCTCGACAATCGGTTTCAAAGTGGGAAGGTGGACAATCTATTCCAGATCTTGAAAAAATTGTCTTTTTATCTAATTTATTTGGTGTAACTACTGATTATTTATTAAAAGATGAGATTGATAGTGTAGAAAGTTATGAAATAAATAATAAAGAATCATTAAAAAAGCCTTTAACAATTGATGAAGTAAATAATTTCCTTATTATCAAGAATAAAACATCTAAAACTATAGGTTTTGCAGCTCTTTTATGTATTTTATCGCCAATTGTTCTTTTTATTTTAATTGCTTTAAATGAATCAATGCCAAACTTTTTAAGTGAAAACATTGCAGCAGGGATTGGATTTATTGTTCTTTTATTTTTTATAATAATTGCTGCAATTATTTTTATATTAAGTGGCAATAAAACAAGTCCATTTGATTATATTTCAAAAGGAAATTTCTTTATTAATGAATCAATTGTTTCATTAATAAAAAAGCGTAAAGAAGAATATTCAAATACACATAAATATTTATTAATAGCTGGTACTATTTTATTTATTTTCTCTTTGGTTCCAATTTTTATTGGCGCAATGATTGATTCAAATAATATTATTCTTATGACAACTATGCTTTCACTTATGTTTTTCTTTGCTGGACTTGGAAGTATATGTTTTATAAGAACTGGTATTGTTTGGGCGAGTTTTGAAAAGCTTTTGAAATAATATATTAAATAAAACATTATTTATTAAAAATAAGTAGTTTTATATATAAAATTTTAAAAAATATAAATAAAATAGTATTAAAAAAGTCTTGAAATACAAGACTTTTTTAATTGATTAAATGGTATTTTATTTAATATATTTTGCGTCTCCTACAGAACCAAATTCTATAGAAGCAGTTAAAACAATTTCTTTAACACCTTTTTTAATTAAAGGAACGATATCTTTTAATTCGCAAACATTAAGTTTGTTATTTTGTAATTCATTGATATATTTTTGTAAATAATATCTATATTCAAATGATTCTGGTTTTTCCATTAATAAATCATATATTTTGCTAGACTTAATTTTTTCTGGATTATTAAAGAAAAATTCTCTAATATTTCTTGTGATTGCTAGCCTTATAGCGGTATCGATATTTATTTTGCTAATGCCAGATGGTATGACTTCTTTTAATAATAAATATATGAGCGAGAATAAATACATGGTAATAAAGAATATTCTCAAATTACGACAAGAGGAAATTATGAAGGAATAGAAAAATTATATTCAAATAATGGTAAATATTATTTGTTAACTGGTGTAGGTACAAATGGTTTTATGGTATCTATATACCCTATAAAAGAAAAGGAAGCTATTAGATTGAAAGCGAGGTATAAAAAAAGATGAATCAAAAAGAAAAAGTAAAATTAATGTTTGATTATTTACAAGGTCCTATTTGGATTAGTGATATAAAAACGGGTATACCATTAACTGGTATAGATATTATTGATAATGATAAAATGCTACCTGAACTTAATTTAAGATGTTCAGAATTTTATGCTGAAAGTTATGAATTTGATACTAATAATCAACCATGTATTTTTAATAAAGAAATTGCCAAGAAGAATAAAAAAGAAATTCTTGAATTACTTTCTAAGATAAAGGCTAGACTTGAAAAAATAAATGATGGTTCGTTTTATATTGAAGATTTAGCTACAAAAGAAATTGAAGAATTGTAATAAATGAATTTATTTTTTGATTTCTTAATATATTTTTATATCGCCTAAAGAACTAATTTTATAAAAGTAGTTAATACTTTTTCTTATATATATTTTTCAATTAAAAAAATACCTTTTAATTCTATTTATATTAAATATAAAAACAAATAAAGATAAATAAACATTAGATTAATCTAATGTGTTAAAATCTAAGCATGGAAAATAAAAAAATTAAGAATTATAAAAAATACTATATTATTGGTGGTGTTTTATTATTAATAAATATTATTTTATTATTATTAGCTATTTCTTGTTCAATAATTTATAAAGAAAATCAAACTATTGGATGGATATCTTTTGTCGTAGTATCTATATCATTAATTATGATATTCTTTTCTATTTATTTACTTAAAAAAGCTAATTTTTTAAGGTTAAATTATTTATTATCGAAAGATAATGCAAAATACTTAAAAAATAAGTAGAATATTAAGGATGCTCCGATGGCGGAACTGGTAGACGCGCTAGACTCAAAATCTAGTGGTAGTGATATCATATCGGTTCGATTCCGATTCGGAGCACCATTAAGACACTGATTATCCTCCTAGCAAAAAATCATTGTTAGGAGGATTTTTCTTTTATGAAAAAATTAGAAATTACTCGTGTGTTAGATAAGATTCCTGGAGGATATAAACCACCAGTTAAGCACGAACTAATGTTAGGTAATAGACATAGTAATGCTGGTTATCATGGTATCTATTATAGGAAAAGTAGAGATAGATATTATGTTGAGATTATTGCTAATCAAGTTAGTTACTACATCAGATCTTGTAACACATTAGAATAACAAGTTTAAGATTTCTGTTGTTATTGTAAGAGAAAAGCCAAAAGTAAGAATTGGAAGTCAAGAATATCTTGATGGAACAACTACTTACTTTAATAGTGAGACATTTACTATTGATCGAACCTTAGAATACGAAGTCAAAACTGGTGAAGAAATACTTTAGTTGGAAGTGATTCAACAACTCAGGATTTAATCATTGAAGCTAAAGAAGAAGGAATGAATATTCAAGTTAGTAAAGACGGTAAAAATCTTCCTTATGAATTTGGCTCTAAATTAACTGAAGGAACTTAACTTACTTAATTAGAATTACTGATTCTTTAGGTAATACAAAGTCATTTACTTTAATTATTGATAGACATGTGGATGGAGGTATCTCTACTGCTAATGGTGGTTTAACTAATAACGAAGTAACTATTACTGAAGGGGAAGATTTAACTATTGAAGTTTATAAGGGTGGAGAAGTTTATTCTTTTGAAAAAGGTCAAAGTTTAATTGAAGAAGGTAACTATCAAGTCATTCTTACTGATAAGTTAGGTAACAAGAAAGAATATAGTTTCACCATTATTAAAGATGAAGCTAAGACCTCTATTGATTACACCTTTAATGAAGGCATCCATATTGATTCAGTAACTAAAGACGGACAAGAAATTACTGTTGAAGGTAATCATCTTAACTTTACTGAAGATGGAACTTACATCGCTAATTATTCTCAAGATGGAAAGACATAATCTATCACTTTGATTCTTGATATAACTGCTCCAGAAGTTACCTTAAATGGTGTTGAAAATAATGGCACAGTTGATGGCAAAGTTACTATTACTGATATCAGTGAAGAAGGAACTATTGAAGTCTATAAAGATGGTCAAAAAATCGACTACAACTTAGGAGATGAATTAAGTGAATATGGAAGTTATGAAGTTGTTATTAAAGACAATTTAGGAAATACAAGAACTTATAACTTTACTCTTAAGTATCAAATAAATGGATGGGCAATTGCTTTAATTGTCTTAGCTAGCTTAGCAACTATTGGAGCTCTAACTACCATAGTTATTAAGAGAAAAAAGATCTTTAAAGGTAAGACTAAATAAGCCTTACTCACTATAACTGAAAGAGGAAAATGAAGATGAATCTTATTTAGTAAAAACTATCTTATAATTTCCCAATATCCTCTTCTTAAAGTACCGATTCGTTTGATCTTACCATTTTCCTTAAGAGAAGAAAGACTTCGTTGAATCGTGCGCAAAGTGCAATCTAGCTTTTCGGACATTTCTTTAGATGAAGTTGTTGGATTCTCTTTGATAATACTTAAGACTTCCTTATCAATTTTAGACATCCAACTATCATCTTTATTTGTAACATTTTGGGTTGGGATATTATCTGAATTACGTAAAAAGAAGAATGAGAAACCATAAGGATCAAGGTTATATTTAACTTTGACTCCTTCAGCTTTACAAAGACCATAGACTTTCTTAAAACCCGAGCCAAACATTTCAACATTCTTACATTTATAAAGTGTTTCGAGGATTACTTTGTTTCTTGGTAGTGATTTATGTCTTTTTGTAACAAAGGATTCAGGGGTGAGATTCATAGGAAAAGAACCAGGATTATAGATTTCAATTTCTGTAGGAGTGATATCAATTTCGTGTTCGGTTTCACCCCTATAATTAGCATGGGCAAAACTATTGACAACAATTTCTCTTATTGCATCAATTGGAACTTCTGGAACTTCAATTCTTTCAGCCTTCCCACTACTTTCAACTCTCCATCTGATATTGTTCTTAATATAAAGAATACCTTTGTCAATCAAATTAAAGATATTGTCTTTCCATCTTTGGATATCGTTGAAACTAATTCTTGCATCTGTTGAGTAGATAGCAGCTTTTAAAACAACAGGTCCTTTAGAAGAAAAAAGGTAATATCCAGCATTGGTTAGTTTTCTGTCAACTAAAAGACCTAATCCAGTTAATAATTCTTTCTCATCATAAACAGGAAGAGGGTCTAATCTTCCACAAGATACAGATTGATCATAGAAGTGCTTTAAAGCAACATGGTCAATATCATCCAAATCAAAATTTGTTTTATGGTTTTCCCAAGATGATGTGTAGTCCAAAGAAGCAAAGGTTTCCTTTAGCTCCTCGGCAGTCATTTCTTCGGCTCTATCAAATACTCTTTTGAAGTATCGACCATAACTAGAATATGGTTTCTCGTTTCCTGAGAAGGAGACACGAATTACACTTTTACCATCGAGCTCTATCTCTTCAATCTTAGGGTAAATCATTGGTTTAATACTTGTTTTAATGTTCTCAGCAACATCGTTAAGAGTCTTTTCAGTAACTTCTTGACCACAGACTTCTCCATCAGACTTGATACCAAAATAGAGTACACCTTCGCCATTCTTGTTAAGAATACTAGCAATATCATCCATTGATTTACTTAGCTGACCGGTTGATTTCTTAAATTCTACGTTTTCACTTTCTCTTCCAAATTTCATATATGTTTCCTCAATAAAATTATAGCTAAAGAATAGGTCGTTTTCAAATGAAAGCGACACGAAAGCGACACGAAAGCGACATTTATTATGTCGCATTCATGTTAAACATACTGATTTATAGTACTTTAAATAAAAGAGCATAAAATCTTTTGGAAAAATCACCTTTAAAATCAGTAGTTAAAAAATTCCTTGATAAAAGAACTGGTCACAATAGAAAAGATTATAAGAGTATGAAATTAGAACAACTTCAAAAAGAGCACACTGAAATATTAGATTTCTATAACGGACCATATCTAGATATGTTAAAAGTAGTAAAAAGCAAAGAATAAATTTACACTTCGTTTCTTTAATTTTATATGTTGGTTTTCCCCTGTGTTGATAGATGAATTTTTGATAGATTATTATCTACATTCTAAAAAAAGGTAAATATTATTTTATGATAATAAATAATGAATCTCGTATAAATCTCACGTTTGACAAAATAAATACTAAAAAAGGCCTATTCTACTGATTAGATCAGGCCTTTTTCAATTATTTTTTCGTAAATTTTTGTAGTTAGTCAGTTAATGTTCTTAAATAATTTGCTCGAATATATTTATTATCAAGTTTTATGTTCAATAGCTTACATATCGCTCTAGTTAATTCATTAACATTTCCATTTAAATAAATAGTGTCATTCATTTCAATAAGTTGCATTTCTCTCAGTGCATCTAAGATTTTATTAATTGTTGTTTCTTCGTGAGTTAAAGTTTCTCTTAATTTCTTTTGCATCATTTTTAAAATTGTTAGTGCGACAAAATTAATAAGAAAATGACTTTTAATTCTATCTTCGTTAGTTAAGTAAACAGGTCTTGCTTTTAAATCTGCTTTTAATACTCTAAAGCAGTCTTCAATTTCCCATCTTTTTTTGTTAATTGAAATGATTTTTAAAGGATTTTCATTAATCAAACTTGTTATTAAAGCATAGTAACCATCGTATTTTTCTTCTTCCTTGATTTTGTCTATATCAAGCTCTAAATTTCTTGTTATAATTTCGCCATTATTATTAAATTCAACTTTTTTAATATATTGTTTTCCGTCTTTTGCTGACTCTTTATCGAATTTTGATGGTGAAGCAATAATTTTTAAAGCTTTTTCAATTCTTTTGTTACGAACATACTTTAAATAATTAGCAAAATCTTCATCATATGTAATGATTAAATTAGCTTCATGAGAAGTTTTAAATTCGGAATTGTTGACCAGTTTTACATTTATTTCGTCATTAATAGGTTTTACAAAGTATTTTAATTTGTCACTTAATATGTAAATTAAATATGAATAAAAAATCATTGTTGATAATTGTTTTTATGATTAAACTATTTAAGGAGGGAAATTAAATGAAATTAGCTGCTTTTATTTTATGCCTTATTGCAACAATTAGTGTTGGTTGGACATTAATTCCATTAGCATGGTGTATTCCAATGACTATTAGTGTTTATAAGGCTTACAAAGGTAAGAAAACTTTATCCGTTGGTTTTGATGTTTGTGTCTTACTTTTTGTAAATGTTATTGCTGGCGTTTTATTGCTTGTTGATAATGATCAAGCTACCAAAGCACAATAAATAAAGTAAATTAAATACTGTGTTTTAAAGAAGCGGTTAATTCTGCTTCTTTTTTATATGTTTTAATTATAAGTTTTATTTATTTAGTTATTTTTCTAAACTATTTCTTTATATATTAAAAAATTATTTTTATGTATTTATTGTTGTGTTTCTTATATATATGATGTGAGTAAGTCCATAAATAATATGTATTGCTATATCACCTAGAAAAATAATAATTTAAAAGTAATTAATTTACATATCTTACGATACAACTTGTATAGAACAATATGTAAATTAAATTTTTTAAAATATTTTATGTTAGATGACATACTTAATGCAACAAATTAATAAAAAATTCATATGTAAGCTGTGTTAGCTTTCAAATGATGTGAGACATTTTGCACATCTCACTTCACCAGTATCTT